>ULTJ01064399.1_pt1 | contig 17833 bp, 9 predicted proteins | sample 1957491 | NCBI WGS metagenome assembly ULTJ01 (sample SAMEA4835731, study PRJEB28245) | human gut metagenome | biome: gut microbiome; material: fecal sample | place: Denmark | collected 2008 | reverse complement strand
GAAGACTACAGCCCCTCTATCATTGCAAACTATACGTATGACCTTGTGAAAGAGTATAACCAGTTCTATCACGACTTCAGTATCCTGCGCGAAGAAAATGAGGCAGTAAAAATCTTCCGTCTCGCTCTTTCAGAGAATGTTGCCAAAGTGGTGCGCTTAGGTATGGGGCTGCTGGGAATTGAGGTGCCGGACAGGATGTAAGTCGGCTTCGGTTGGCGAAGTAGAGAATTAGACATAAGAACAAAAGAACAAATAAAAAGACTGTGCAATATATTCCGTTCTTTTGTTCTTATGTCTAATTCTCTTCTTTATCCTCTTTCCTTTTCCTTCATTGGGATTTGTAATAAAAGTAATGTATACATGTCATTTACTTAAATTGTTTTGTTTAAAATTTGTTCTTTTCCGAAGCAAAACCGAGACAGGTTAGCCCAATCAATTATTTTAGCTATACCTATACACCCTGTTATTGTGAATATAACTGCTACGCACATAAAGCAAATCCCTGTTTGATCAAACGAAAAGAAAGGTATGAACATTTTTGATAAGATTGTGAAAATAGGGGAGAATAGTAAAATAATAAGTGTGTTTTGTCCAACATAAAAACTCATTTGTTTTATTCTTTTTGGGGTGTAATCATATAGAAACAAAAATAAACTAACTGCTAAATAAGTAATAATGATACCGGAAAGAGAGAATTTGTTTAAATTCTCGGGAAAAGAACATAAAATAACAAGAGGGATTAAAGCCAAAGCTGAAGGACGGAAAATGGCAAGAAAACTGAGCTTACTTTGATGTATGGCAGTACCTATTATGAAATAAAGCGCATTGGCAAATGATAACATTCCAAATGCATAGGATATAATAAATAGGCTTAAACTTAACACTATCAAGCGGGAAATCATGCTCAATCGTATATAGTTATATATGATATAATAGACAATGCTGCATATTACCAATGTATGTAAATACCAATAAGGTCCCATTGGTGAAATGAATACTTTATCTAGTATTGTCCATAATGTAATTTCGGCTACTTTTTCACGAACTGGCAAAATACTTGACATTAATACATATCCCAGCTCCATGAAAGCATATGGAATGAATATCCAAAGTATCCCCTTGAAGAATGAGTTTGTTTCCTTTTTAATATTAAAAAAATAACCGGAGATAATTAAAAAAGCCGGCATATGAAAGGTGTACACAATTTTTTTTAAATGAGGATATTTATCTTCTATGTATACTAAGTGGAAGGTTATCATTAATATGATAAATATACATTTTAAATAATCTAATTCTTTTATTCGATTTTCCAACTTTTTATTCTAAAGATTATTCGTAATGTACTCCGTTTTCTACATTGCCTATAAAAAAGGTGTAGGGCTGTTGGGGGAATATGGAAACGTACTCTGAGGAAAGGATTTCTCCCGATTCATTTTTAACGGTAACTTTTAGCTCTTCTAAAAGAACCTCTGAATAGAGGTAAATTATATTATTATTAATGCTGGCAGATAGTGCAGTAGACAATGAACGCTCAAAAGCATTTCTTGTGGTATCGATTAATAATTCTATCTTCACTTCCTTAGCCCATGAGCCAATAGATAATAGTAATGTGCAAATAATAATAAGCAAACGTTTCATGTGTCATTGTTTTAATTGATTTCGTTTGCGAATTTATTGGATTTTACTAGCCTGTTTAGACTAAACCTGTGCGGTTTTTGTGCGGTTCTTGTTTTCCTGTACGATTTTGTGCGGTTTTGGCTAAATTCTACTAAAGTTTTTGGATGAATGCATCCCATTGTTCCGGTTTCCCTGCTTTACCATGTGTCTTTTCATACAGCTTTTTACGGGCCGACACAATTGCAGATTTAGAGCGACCGGTAAGTAAAGCAATGCCGGTTACGGTGATTCCTATTTTGAGTAACAGGCAGATTTTCTTTTCCATCTCGCTAATCGGATAAATACTATGCAGACGAGTGGTGAAATCTTTATAATAATAGTCGACCGTTGTGCATAATATTTTCCAGTCTTTTGAATCGACCGTGCCATTGCCATTCGCTATATCGTGAAATTTATAGTATATGTCTGTTTGACGCAATGCTTTTTCAGCCAAAGACTGTTCTCTTTGAGTTGCTTCAATTTGGCTGTTCAAGAGCATAATCTGTTCTTTTTGTGTCGAAAGTAATAGTTTCATTTCGTTACTATTTTCATTGCTTTGTTCCAGTGCACTTTCCAGTTCTGCTATTTTTTGATTGTTCTCTTCAATGAATTGACTGCTATTCCGGTATTGTTCTTCTTTTATTTGGTTCAATTTGTCCAATTGTGCTGCCAATTGAAGTTTTTCACGCTTGTTATATTGTATGTGTGCTATAGAAATAGCTATTATCAGTATTACAGCAATGATAAAATAAATAATTAATTGTTCTTGTTGAGCATTTTTGAGACGCAATTGATTGTTTTCCTTTTCTCTAAGTTGATAATTGTAGAAAGATTGCATTTTACGGATTGACTCACTGTCTGTAATCTTTTGAATAGAGTCTGTCCATTCATTATAAAGCTCTATGTGATCTAATACTCCTTTGCAATCGCCCATCTTTTGCGCTATTTTTGCCAATCCCCAATGAGCTGCTTGCTGGGCATAAACATCCTCACATTTCGCCAGCTTTTTATAATAGTAGTATGCAGAATCTAATTTTCCCATGCCATAATATAATCGGGCTGTAGTAGAATATCGACCCATATACTGATGGGATTTAGGCAAATCCAGTGAGTTTAGTAATGTCAGGGACAAATCATATTGTCCTAATTGTGTATATAAATCTACTAAAGAACGGTTTATTTTGTCCATGAGCTCTTTTTCACCGATTTTCTCAGCATGTTTGTAAGCTTCTTGATAGTAATACAAAGCACTGTCCGCATTTCCAAATGCAGTAAATGTAATCCCAATGCTTTGGAGAGCATTTATCTTGCTCTTTTCGTCATCTATACGTATATGGTGGAGGTAGTTTTTTTTGAATGCTTTCATAGCTTCTTCGTATACCCCTTGAAAAAGAAATAACGCTCCCATTTGGCTGTACACAACTTTCAATAACTGATAGTTTGTACTTCCTTCTAATAGTTCTGCTGCTTTCTGATAGTAATCCAATGCTTGTGGTGCATCTCCCAAGTCGGAATATACCCGCCCTGCATAATAATATGTTTCCGGCAAATGCTTTTCATCATTCTTGTTTTCGTAGTAATGCAGAATTTGTTGTATGAGACTATCTGATGTGTGAGTGATATAAGCCTTGTCTTTTGCCTTTATACTCAGAAGGTGATAATACATTTGTGTACTTTGGGGCTGTGCGGTGATACTGTCTTTTATTTGTTCTAGCAGTTTGTATGCACTATCCGGGTTACTATATACCAGCGTATCCGCTATCTGTATTGTATGTGGATAGGGCTTGTTACCGCATGCGTAGAAACACAACGATAACAGGAGGATTGATAAAGTTTTAGTTAGTCTCATAACAGTTGTTTTCATAGCTTTTTAATAGTAAAGAACTTAAGTTTAGTTTCATATATCTGACAAATATAGAGAAATTCTGATAGCTTGTCAAAGAGTATCTCGAAAAAGAGTACGATTTCACTTTCTTCATGTGTGCATTTCACTTTTGGCTTTTGCCAGTTGATTTTATAAGCTATTGGATATGTATATGTGATAAAGAAAAAGGTAACTAATTCGCAATGCATTAGTCACCTTTTTCTTCTTAAAAATATTCTTAAGTGTAAATATTATCCCTTCTTCTTTTTATACCAATCGGAGTTTGATTTACCCTTTGATTTTACCCATTTGATAAAGTCCGGATAGGTTTCATATATTTTCACCCTTTCATCTGGTATTCCAAAATCAAGGCTTGGGATGTTGATTCCAAATGGCATTAAATCCACTTCGCCTTCATCATAGCGGGAAATATAATAAACTCCCGCCGCTATGTTCGACAAATCGTCTTTGGTATCGAAAAGCTCAAGGTTGGCTTTGCCGGTAGGGGTGTAGTTTACCAGATGTACTTCCGTACCTCTGTCATCAACAAATATGAATGGATTATATGGGGGAGATACCAGTTTCTCTTCCACATCGTTTAATTGTATAGTAACGGTATATACCTTATTTAAAACTTGTTTGATGTTGTCAAACAAGATAACGGTAGGATGCGATTGTTCCTGTTCTATTTCCCATCCTTCGGGACCCGAAACTGTGATATTTCTAACTCCTTCCGAAGGAAGTTGGGACAACTGATAACCGAAGCCGCATATTTTTGAACCTCCATTGTGGACAGGGGTGAATTTATCAACTATTTTATATACTTTATTATTCAAGACATTCCGGTAAATGGTAGATTGATATTTAATTACTGCATCATTCATATCATAATCTCCCAGTGAAGGCCATTGGTCTTCATAAGTTAATGTTCCCTCCACCGTGTGTTCTACGTTGCTAGGGGGATTTACCGACGGTAGTTCCGGGCCATCCGGCTCAATGGCATTAGGCTCTGCTACTTTCAGGTAGAATACGGCATCGCAGTAGTCTTGATCGTTGTTGTCTTCAAAACCGATAGCGACAGTCTGATTTGTTTTTTGATAACGTAACGCGACCACATGCTGGATTTTTAATTTTTCAGAATTCATGTCACTATATGAATAGCGCGTCCCCATACCCTTTTCGATATTGCCAATTACTTTTGTATCTTTGGAGTCCACACCTTTGAACCCCATACCCTGTAAGCACCATCCTACAGTAGTACCGGCCGGGAATTTGTCTTCAAACTGTTTTGTATCTTTGTTCCAGTATTTCAGTTTTACTTCGTGACCACAAAGCAATTTGCCTGATTCTTTAGAAATAGGGGAAGCATTTGGAAAGGCAAGTACTTTCTGGATATTGCTTTCTGTAGGAATACTGTTAGTTGGGTAAGTGAAGTATCCGATGCTGTTGTTCCAACCTGCCCCGCTGTTAATGAACACTAGACTCAGTTCCGTGTCTTTTATGATTTTAATTTCAGAAGCTCTGCTGTCTTCCGTCCAATTCTTGTGGATATCTATGATTCTTTTACCTCTCACTTTGCTATACGTCTCTTTAATGCTATATAGAATATCTGCTGCGGGCATACTCAATTCCGGTTCTATGTTGGTAGGGAGCCCATATTTGTCCCAGTCCACTCCGGGCATGGTCATCCAGTCGTCGAGATATTTGTATCCACCGGCCGTTGTTCCTCTTGTCCGGGCTTTTGCCGAGGATATGTAGGCAGCCTGGTTAAAACTTACTTTACCGGCTGTTACAGTAAGCTTCACGGGTGATACCGCTCCCGGATAATCGCAGTAAAGCCATAGTTCGGTGATATCTGAAGGGATTGTTATGTTGCTCGAATAAATTCCTCCCTTTTGGGTGGAAGCCGCATAGATGGGAGACAACTCACTGTCTTTTTCCCAGATATCTTCTCCCTCTTTCATGGGATTCCGGGCATATAGTTCAAAGATGACATAATAATCATTAGCCAAACCGTAGTCTATGTCCAGTTTGATTTCCTGCATCAAATTAAAGTCAAAGACTTCCGAAGGTAATATCGGTTGATTTTGCTTCTCGCCTTGAAAAATATCATTGACGTTGCAACTACTAAGGATGAAAACAAGCAATAAAATTGCATTTTTACTCAATAACCCTTTGTTCATAGCTTCTTATTTATTATGCCACATCTTTCCAAAATTGGATTTAGTACAAAAATAGATGAATTTTAATTAATAATCAATTGTTTTTCATTATTTTTCTACGGGAAAAATCTGATAACCCGGAGATTTCCAACTTTTTAGGACAATCCCTATAAAACAAATCAGCCGGTCACGAACGTAGGGGACGATTACAGGTTGCGTTTGTTCCTGCAAAATCCTACCGTTTGTGACCGGCTTCTTTATTTAATATCAGGCACGAATGCCCGGTTTGTCTTATTCCTCAATAATCACGCGGAAACCGACGTTGAAAACACGTTGATAAGGATAGTATCCTTTGCGTGAATATGAAGTGGAGAATTTAGGACGTTCTATGTACGAACCGCCGCGCACTACCTTATGGTCGGAAGTTTCCTTGTTGTTCACTTTATAAGGATACGGCAGATAATCCGAACAAGTCCACTCGGCCACATTACCGTGCATATTGTACAGGCCGAACGGGTTGGATTCATAAACTTTGCCGCCTGTCTGTATAAGCTGCCCGTCGTCCACGTTCTTCTCCTTCGGCAGATAAGTATAATACTTATACCAACTGCTGTTAGGACTCATAGGTTTGGGGTCTACACCTTGTACGGCGAAAAGGAGCGTTGTTTTGTCTGCCAGGTTTTCCTTTTTACCGAAATCCGTGTTCTTGTTGCCATACCAGAAATCGTCGTCACTACCTCCGCGGCAAGCCCATTCCCATTGCGCTTCAGTAGGCAGGGTGATGTTCAGGCCTGTCTTCTTGCTCAGCTTCCGGCAGAACTCAACGGCATCGTTGTAGCTCACACGGATAACCGGTTGTTGAGGCTCGTTTGCCGGATAACCTTGTACCACATGGTCTTTCCACATCTGGTCTACGAAACGGCTGTCGTGTTCCGGGAAGATAACATTGAATTGCTCATTGGTAATCTCTAATTCGCCCATCCAGAAGGCTTTGTCTATTTTTACCTTAGCGGTAGGATATGCATCCGGTTCGCCGTTGTAACTTCCCATGACAAACTGTCCGGCAGGAATACGTACGAAATTGATTTTAACGCCCGGAGCTATTTCTACGCTTCGATGTGTTTCGCCCGATTGGGCTTGCATAGCTTTAGCTGTGGCAGCGTCAAACGGCCATCCTTTTACTTTCAGTTCTTTCGCTTTTACGGCTTTCTCCGGTTCGGGCATCACAGGGGTGATTTCACCTTTGCTCTTCAGGTAATCGGCATAATCTCTGATTTCTTTCTTCCAGTCCACACCGGCGCCGTTGCCATATTTATTGGTCAATTCTGTACGCCTTTTTATCTGGTCATATCCTTTGTAAGGAAGAGAGGTCAGGACGTTGGCATTGAAGTAACCCTTGTCTGGCGCATTATAGTCTATCCAGTTGTACAGTGTCAACCATTCCTTGTCAGTCAGTTGTACGTTATAATGCCCTTTTTTCAGCATACGCACCAGTTCGCTGGTGTTGGGATGATATTCGTATGGCTGTAGCACTACCATGTCACCTTCTCCGCCTTGGCGGTGTACGTATGGGTGCAGGTTGAGGTAGGAAAGCCCATAACCCAGCTTGTCCTTTTTACCGCCACGCAGGTCGAAAGCCTTGTCGCCATTGTGACAAGCGATGCAAGCACGGTCCAGGATGGGCTGCATTTCCAGGTCGAATGTGAAAGAACGCGTGCCGCCTTCGGGAACGGTCAGTGCCACGGGAGCTTTCTGCGAAGCTATCACGCGTTTGGGCATCGCGATTTGGTTTTGGTCTTCATGGCAACCGATACATGACACCACTTCACCCGGCTGTCCGGTCACCCAACTGCGCATCCATTGAATAGCTACTCCGTCTTTATCCAACGGTTGAATGGATACAGGCGTGTTGGCAGGTACGCTGAAGATAGCCGAACCGTCTTCTTCCACGGGAACGGTACCCAGCAGGCGTTTGATATCCCAACCGGATTGTATCCCATGCCAGTTATGGTCAGAACGCGTTTGTACATAAGCATATTCGTAAGCATGAATGCGAAGTGATTTCACGGTTCCGCGAGGAATACCTTTCAAGCCTTCGCCTTCATAAATATCTTGAATAAAGAATGTAGAGTTTTTCTCGTTCAGTTTCACCCGGTCGGGTATTGCCGGCGGAGTCTGAGTCTTTCTTACGAGGATAGGACTGATAAAGCCTTCCCCTTCCGCTTCCATGATGCAGGTTACGTTATCATATACGTCTACCAGATAAATGCCCCATAAAGATTCAGGAGACAGTTTGGCGGCTACCAGATAGTATTTGTCGTTCAGCACCGTTGGCTTGATGAATTGGGGCCATACGCCGTCCACCAAACGGTCTTTGATGAGTTCCTTTACAGGTCGGTTGCGATGGGGAATTTCCTGTACCATACCTGCCACGTTCTTGCGGCCCTTGGTGGGGTCGAAGATAATCATACGACCGGAACGTGCAACCCCGTGATGACCGGAAATGATGCCCACAAAGGCAGAAGCATGATTGGGGAGCGGCTGTACGTCGAAAGTACTGTTGGGGAACATGGAACCGCTTCCGTAGAGAGCCTTGTTTTCCGTTCCGTCGGGGTTCATGTGCATCACGATACGTGAGTAATAATGCGTCAAGTCGGTATATTCCCATCGGGTATACATTACGCGCCCATTGTTCATGACTACCGGGTTCCAGTTGGCGTCCTGGTCGTATGTGAGACGGCGCAGACTGCCTTTTTCAGGGTCGTAGAGCACCAGGTTACCTACCGCGTCACTGCCGTTTACGCAAGGAACGCCTTGGTAACCGATGTTTGAAATAGCCAGAATACGTCCATCCGGTAGATAAGTACCGTCATAGAATTCCAAATCCGGTTCTTCATTGTTGATGAGCGGCTTGAAACCGCTTCCGTCCAGCTTCACCTCAAAAACGTTCCAGCGTTTGTCATCGCGTATTTGGGTGAACATCACGCGGTCTCCATTCCAATGCAACCTTAGATCCGCGATGGAAGAGCCGTTAGCCGGTTTATATACTTGTCGCATCTGTATATCGTTGCGCAGGTTGCTTAACTCGATGATTTCCGCATCGAAACCTCCCCGTCGTGCCGATTCCTGATTACTCCAGTTGTTACTTTGCGTACCCATTTCAGGAGTCATTATGCGGCGTGCCCTGGCGCCCACCTTGTAACGTGCCGCTACAATCTTATCGCTGTCCAGCAGAGGATTGCCTAATAAAATAGCCCGGCGGTTGTCCAAAGCCTTACGGGTATCGGATATGGCTTTCTGGTCACCTTTATAGATGCCGTTGAATCCTTGGGCTGCCAATGAAAGTGTTTCGTTATAAAGCGGTTCGTATTTGGCTACATCGAAGTTTTTTTGCTTCTTCATGTCATTGTAAGCCAACTTCAAGGCGTCCATATTGAACCATTGCAATTCCTGTTGCATCAGATAAATGTTCTGCACCTCTTCCATCAGCAACAGATAAGCCTTTGTACGTTCTATCCCTTGCTTTTCCGTCTCTATCCGGTTCAGCTTCTCAATGAAATAAGCCGACTCGTCAAGTTTGCCGATTTGTTTCTTTATGGCATTCTTTTCTGTGGAAGTATCACCTGAAATGAGCCAAGCTTCCAATCCTCCGAAAACATTTGATAGAAGTCCGGTTTCCTTGGGATACTTGGTTTGCAACTCTTTGGCGATGTCGGAAGGAATAACGTTGAGCGCCTGGAAGTAGACACTCCCGGTTTGTGATTGGTCGTCAATACCTACCTCAGCCTCAAAACGTACATATTTCTTGTTGAGGGCATAAACCAGCATACCTTCAGCATGGCAGAATACGCCGTGTTCAAATTTCTTTCCACCCACTGACAATGGTTTGCCATAGGCGTTGATGTTCATACGGGGTTTGTCCCATCCCGCTTTACCGTATTCGTACTTTACCTGGTCCAACCAGACGGAAGAACCGTCAGCCGCAATCAGCCGTGCATTTCCCCATACGGCTTGATCGTAGTCCGAACCATCGCTGCCTCCGGTAGTCACCAGTACCAATTTGTCCATCCCTTTTACGTCTGCAATAAAGGTTTCCGCACTTTGCTTGTGTTTCATCCATTGTGAGACGATGGGCATACCCGATTTTCTTAACTCTGCTTGTAGTTCTGTCTTAGCTTTTACAGAAGCGTCAAGCCATGTTTCCGCTTTTTTGGTACCGGCACCCGAAGCGCCGATAGAAAAAAGTAAGAAACAAACTGCCAATAGTTTACTTCTATACTTCATGATAGGTTAACAATTATGTTTGTAAAAAAAATATATCTTCAAGATGCCTTGGATACACTCTGCATGATAAAATGACAGAGATGTTTCCAAGAACAACTTTCAAGTTTTCTATTTAGTCGTTTTCTTTTTTGTGTATCGTTTCTTCTTTGCTTTTGGCGCGGCCGGATCATCTTGGATTTTAATCAACTCCAGGCAGGCCTGTAAGCTCAAGTCTTGCGGGACGATATCCTTCGGTATTTTATAGTTACTGCCCTTATAGGTTATATAAGGACCATAACGGCCATTCAAAATCTCCAAATCAGGCTCTTCCTCAAACTTTTTAAGATGTTTCTGGGCTTCGGTTTCTTTCTTCTTCAAAATCAGCTCGATGGCTTCGTCCAGGGTTATAGACATCGGGTCCATAGTCTTGGGCAGTGAAGTGTACATGCCGTTGTTGTAAATATAAGGTCCGAAACGTCCGTTGCCCACCGTAACTGTTTTGCCTTCGTACTCACCCAAAGTGCGTGGAAGTTTGAATAACTCCAGAGCTTCCTCCAAAGTGATGGTTTCGATAGACATGTCTTTCTTCAGTTGGGCAAAACGGGGTTTTTCCTCATCGCCTGCCGTTCCTATCTGTACCACGGGGCCGAATCGCCCGATTTTTACAGAAACCGGTTTCCCGCTGGCAGGGTCATCGCCTAAGATACGTTCACCGGCTTTGTGCGCATTCTTGGTGGCAAGGGTAGTCTCTACTGACGGATGGAAATTTGTATAGAAATGTTCCAGAATGGTAGTCCATTGTTCCTCTCCCTCGGCTATTTCGTCGAATTGCTTTTCTACGTTTGCCGTGAAGTTGTAATCAAGGATGTTCGGGAAGTACTCCATCAGGAAGTCATTGACTACCGTGCCCGTATCGGTCGGTAATAATTTGGCTTTCTCTGCTCCTGTAATCTCAGTCTGGGTACTGTCAATTATCTGATTGTCTTGCAACGTAAGTACGTTGTAGGCACGTTCCTGGCCTTCTTTCTCACCCTTCACCACATATTCGCGTTGCTGGATGGTCGAAATGGTAGGAGCGTATGTAGACGGGCGGCCAATCCCCAGTTCTTCCAGTTTATGTACAAGGCTTGCTTCCGTATAGCGCGGCGGGTGCTGCGTAAAGCGTTCGGTAGCCGTGATGTCTTCACGTTGCAGCGTTTGTCCTTTTTTAAGAGGAGGCAGCAGGCGTGTTTCATCTTCCTGTTCCACATCTTCGTCGTACGATTCACGGTAGACACGGAGGAAACCGTCGAATTTAACCACTTCACCGGTGGCGTTGAACGTGTCCGTATCATTACTGATGCCGATGGTCACAGTGGTCTTTTCCAACTCTGCGTCAGCCATCTGCGAAGCGATGGTACGTTTCCAGATTAAGTCGTATAATTTCTTTTCCTGCGGACTGCCTTCTATTTTGGCATTTTCCATATAGGTAGGGCGGATGGCCTCATGCGCTTCCTGCGCACCTTTGGTTTTGGTGGCAAAGTGGCGTGGATATACATAGCGGTCGCCCATCATTTTGGAAATCACTTCCTTGCTGCTGTTCACCGCAAGTTCTGACAGGTTCACGGAGTCGGTACGCATATAGGTAATCTTTCCCGATTCATACAACCGTTGGGCTACCATCATGGTTTGAGCTACCGTGAAACCCAGTTTGCGGGCGGCTTCCTGTTGCAGGGTAGAGGTGGTGAAAGGAGCGGCAGGCCCTTTCTTCAGCGGGCGGGTGGCGATGTCATTGATGGTGAACGTAGCAGCCTTGCAACGTTCCAGCAGTTTCTGCGCTTCGGCTTTAGTCTTGAGACGGTGGGCCAGTTCGGCTTTCATTTCCACCAACTTGCCTTCAGCGTCCGGCACCAGGAATATGGCAGTCACACGGTAAGCAGCCTCTGTGTGGAAAGCTTGTATTTCGCGTTCCCGTTCTACGATGAGGCGTACGGCAACGGACTGTACACGACCTGCCGAAAGGGCGGGTTTTACTTTCTTCCATAATACGGGTGAAAGTTCAAAACCTACGATACGGTCCAAGATACGGCGTGCCTGCTGGGCGTCCACCAGGTTGATGTCAATATTGCGCGGTTGCTCAATGGCTTTCAGGATAGCTCCTTTGGTGATTTCGTGGAAAACGATACGTTTGGTGTTTTCCGGCTTGAGCTTCAGCACCTCGTACAAATGCCATGCGATGGCTTCTCCCTCGCGGTCCTCATCGGATGCTAACCATACGGTTTCAGCCTCTTTGGCTTCGGCTTTCAGCTCTTCTACAACCTTTTTCTTATCTGCCGGGATTTCATAATGCGGTTTGAAGTTTTTATCGATATCAATACTGAATTCTTTTTTCTTCAAATCACGTATATGACCATAGCTGGAGAGGACTTTATAGTCTTTCCCAAGGAATTTCTCAATGGTTTTCGCTTTTGCCGGAGATTCGACAATGACAAGGTTTTTTTGCATAAATTTCTGTTTTGTAGTGACTCCCGCCACTGAATTCGCCCGCAAAAGTAGGAAAAAAACAAACTTACCACCTTATAATATAAGGAGATTTTAGCAAAAATGACCTTTTTTGTCCGTATCTTCTTCAAATTTTACGATTAGAACTTAAAGCTTACTCCTCCGAGGAAGTTGATTCCTTCCGTGGGATATCCCCAGTAGTATTGATATTTTTTGTTCAATAAATTATTGATGCGTGCGTAAACGGAAATTCCTTTGAAAAATTCGTAACTCCCTCCCAAGTATAGGTTGCTCACAGGATTGGCTTTTTCGCCTTCCACCTTTTCACGGTCGATGTGCTGATAGCCCAAGTTGACCCATGCTGCGGATACCGGACGGAAACCTGCCTCGAATTTTGCTTCGAGGGAGGGCTTGAAGAGCAGGCCGTACTTGTTGATGTCTTCATCGTCGATGCTCCAATTACGATAAATGCCTGAAGCCGAGAACGAAATGAGTCCTTTGTAATCGTAGCTTGCTTCTGCGCCGACATACGCATTTTGTGTGTCGGCTGTGCCCAGCAATAGGTAATTTTCTGTACTATGTGGATAGTCGCCTGTACTATGTGGATAGTCTCCTGTAATATCGTAAGCGGAAAATTGCATTTGCAACAAGTCGTTTTTAAGATTTTGATATCCTCCGTAAAGATTGAACCACAAGCCGGTGGCGGGGCTTGCCTTGAAGCCAAGCGCGGCGTTCAATTGCTCGTAGGTGGCTTCCGGTTGTACCATTGTCTGCCCGTACGGACTGACGGTTTCCATCCGGCGGAAATCATTCAATTGCTTTCCTCCTTTGGCTTGCGCATAGAGTTGGTAGCTGTCGGAGAAGGTATATTGCACCATTACATCCGGCGAGGCATAGAACTCCTTTCCGAAACCGAAAGCAAAATCTACGTGGGCCCCCAAGCGGATTTTCCAATCGTCATTCTCAAAGAGATAATAAGGAGTCAGATTCAGTGCGGTGTAATCTTCAAATTGATTGTTTTTATAGAAAGCGTTGTCCATGGCAAGTGCCACTCCGACGGACTGTTCTTCCGAGATAGGAGAGCTTGCTTCCGCCAGGGTGCGTACAATGGATTCCTTCGTATCGGTATAACTCAATTCATGTTGACGCCCATAAAGCAACAGGTTAGTCTCTGCTCGAAACTGAACCGGCAGTTCGTCGCCGGTAGATTTTACTCCGAAATGCAGGCTGCCGGCGGTAAACTTCTGTTTATTGTTCACTGAACCCGGCAGGAAATTGAAGTTGCTCAAATCAAAATTACCGGCTACGTTCATATCCACCTTTTTGAAAGCATGCGTGTAGTCCATGCCTGTGTATGTATGATAGTAATAGGCGTTCCATTTCCCTAGGTCGCCCGGCAGCTCCAGTTTGCCATCCATACCGTTCATTTGTAAAGTCAGGTTCAGGCGGTCCCGGTCCGAGAAAGTAAACAGGTAGTTGGCACGCGCGTCCAGATTCCCTTTACTTCCATAGCCCAGGCGAACGTATCCGGGCAGAGCCTTCGTCTGTGTTTCTTTACCCGTATATGCTTGCATCACGGTTGCCGGAATTTGCCCCGCAGGCACTAAGGTAGCATCATACTCCACCGCTTTTTTGCTCACAGTGGGCGGCTCCACCTGCGGCATCACGTTTATTTTGGACGCATCCATGATATCCGGGTTATATTCTTGTTCCACAATGACCGTGCGGTTCACCGTAGAGTCTTTGGCTTGTTTTTGTGCCTGAACCCCTAAAGGGAAGGCTATCAACGCTAATCCTCCGAGGATATATTGTATCTTTTTCATAATTATCAAATGTTTGAATTATTTCAACTTTTCCAGCCGTTCGTTAATCATGGCTGCAATATCATCGTCAGCCTGGTAGTTTTGCTGCAAACTCAATAAATATTGGCGTGCGTCCAGCTTTTTGTCCATTGCAACGTACACATCGGACAACAGTATGAAGCTGCGTGCCAGCCAATAGGCATGTGGGGTGCTCTGGTCGATGAAGTTGAGTATCTCTTTTTCTGCCGCAGCCTGCTCACCGGCATTGTACAGTTGCTGTGCCAGCAGGTATTTAGCTTCCGCGCCATACAGCGTGCGGGTGTCTTTTGACAACACCTTCAAGTCGTCCATCGCTTTCTTCACCGCCTTTTGGTTCAGATAGGCTTTGGCGCGATAGTACAATGCTTCGTTGCCCAGTTCAGGGGTCAGCTTTGCTTCGGCGAGTAAGTCGGTGGCGGCATGTATCACTTCTACGTCGTCCTTCAACAGCGCGGCGCAGCGCAATACGCCGGTAGCTCCCAATTGCCGGCGCTCCGCAGTGGCGGCGCGGGCTTGCAACTGTTTGTAGTCGGCAATCGCCTGTTCATATTGCTTGCGGTTGAACAACACCTCTCCCCGCATCAGCAAGGCTTCTTCGGAATAAGGACTGTCGGGATACTCAAGTAACTTCCCGGCATGTTCCAATACACCTTCTTCATCCTTCTGGTCTTTGCTGATGAGACATAAGTAATAGTGGGCGTTCAGGCTGAATGCGCCGCCGGGATAGCTCTGCAAGTAGCGGGTGAAGCTTATCTTTGCAGGGGGTATTTCGCCTTTCATGTACACTTTCTCGGCGGCGATGTAGGTCAGTGAATCCTGTTCGCTGGGCTCGAAGCGTATCTCTCCCGGCATTTGCGCGGCAAGCGCCGCAAACTCGTCCACACGGTTGGCATCCACATAAATCGATTTCAAGTCACGCATGGCAAGGCGTGCTTCTTCGCTGCCCGGATATTGGGTGATGACATGTTTGTATGCTTCAATCGCCCGGTCATAGTCGTCATTCTGATAGTATAGCAGGCCGATTTCGGTAGCTGCCTTCCGGCTGACGGGACTTTCGGGATATTTGCTCAGTAATTCGCGGAACGTGGCAATCGCCTGGCTGTTGCTATTGCCCTGCACATACGAACGCCCTTTTTCGTAAAGCGCATTCACTGCGTACGGCGAATTGGGATATTTACTTGCCAAGCGGTTCAATAGAGCCACTTTTCCGTCATAGTCCTTTTGCAAACCCGCTACCAGCGCCAATTGGTAATAGGAATAATCGCCTGCAGGCGTCCCCAGATTTTCGGCACGGGTATAATATTGCTTGGCTTTATCGAAACGGCGCACGTGCAGGTAGCAGTCACCGATGCGGTTGTAGGCATCGGCAAGCAATGTGGAGTTTTCACCTTTCTCCAGTTGTACGAATTTAAGGAAACGGTCTTGCGCGGTGGTATATTCTTTCTTGTGGAAAGCGATGTATGCCAGGTTATAATAGGCCAGTGCAAACATTTCCGTATTCTTTTGAGGGGTGATTGCCAGGTAGTCGTTGAAGTTGCGGGCAGCCTCCTGCATACGGCTCAAGCGGTAGTATGATTCGCCCCGCCAATAAAGGGCGTCGGCTTTGGTCTGGAGGTTATATTGCTCCAGCGCGATGCTCTGACTGAAAAATTGGATGGCCTGTTCAAACTGTGTATTGGCGAAAGCCTGTGTGCCGAGTTGGAACAGGATTTTTTGTTTGGCTTCCAGGATGGCCCTGCTGGGACGCGTGATGCGCTCGATGGATTTCAAAGCTGCGTCATAGCTGCGGGTATTCATATACACCTCCACCAGATAATCGCTGACTTTGTCGGCGTACTGCGAATGGGGGAATTCGTTCAGGAACTTTTCAAAGACCGTAACCGACTCACCGAAAGCGGAGTAAGAGGTTTCGTGTATGCAGAGCGCATAGTTATAGGCGGCCTGCTCCTTGATTTTTAAATCGGCATCGGAAGCGGCGGCCTGTTCAAATGCCATGCGTGCCTTGTTCTTGTCGGACAATTGCAGGTATGCCAGTCCTATATGTAACCACGCATTCTGTGTCAGGGCGTCTTTTTCGGTAGTCACTTCACCCAGGATGACAGGCACTTGGGTGTATACTCCGGTCTGATAGCATGACATTCCCAGCATGTAAAGCGCGTCTCTTCTGTGGGTTGCTTCCGCATCGTTTTCCTGGTATTTTTCAAAAGCTTTGATGGCTTCATGGTACTTGCCGAAATGGTAATCAGCCGTACCTTGTATACGGTACATCTCTCCGGTGTATGTATGATTGGGGAAAGCCGACAGGTAATTCTGCGCTACGATTTCGGCTTTATCATAGTTCTTTTTTATGAGGTAAATTTCGGCGATGTAGTAAGGCGCCAGCGCTTTGTACTTAGGATTGTCCTGCAAAGACAGAAATCCGCTGAGGGCATCGTCATATCGTTGCTGGGTGTAGCGGATGTAAGAAAGATAGTAGGTGCAGTCCGCTGCATATTTGCGGCTGGTGCTGCGCAGGGTTTCAAACCAGATGGCAGCTTCTTTCACATTGCCGGTTTTCAGATAACAGGTCGCCATGCGGTAAGTCATGTCATTTCTCTCCTCATCGCCCAGCAGGTCCAGCCGGGCGGCATTGAACATTGCCAGTGCATTGTCGTATTTTCCTTCAAAGAAATAGGCGGATGCGATGAGGGCATAAATGCGGTTGGCGTGGGGTGTATCGGGATAGTTCTCCAGATATCCGCGAAGAAGTTCTATGCTTTGCGGGCTTCTCAGCTCATATTCGGCGCACACCAGCATGTATTCCGCTTCTTCCCTTTCTCCGGTGGCGGACAAAGGTTTTCCTTCGGCATCCATTTGTTTCACAAATGCCTGTAGCGGTGAGATGGCGGCTGAATATGCTTTCTGCCGGAACAGGAATTGTCCTTCCCGGTAAAGTCTTTGGGGAGAAGTTATTTTCTCGCTTGTCTGGGCGGCGGCGAGCAGGGGTACACAGCAAAGTGCCGTGCAAAGTATTCGGGAAATTTTATGTTTCATCTTTTGCTATATAATGAGTATTTTACAAAAATACAGGTTTTGACCGAATTTCGTTTCATTTGTTTGTTCTTTTTAAGAATCTGTTTTGAATGTGGGGTGTTGAAACGCAGATTAACGCGGATTTTCGCAGATTATGAAGGTTGCGCTGTCTCTGAAAAGATATGCTTTGCGAAAATCCGCGTTAATTCGCGTTTTAATAATAATCTATTTTGGGACAAAGATATGCGGCTTCTTTTCCCGGTCTGATAGTTACCCGGTCCGTAGCAAGTCCAATGTAAGTCCAATACAAGTCCAATGCAAGTCCAATCCTAAGCATTGGAGATGCTATGGAGGAACTATGGATTTAGTAAGAACCGGATAGGGTTGAGTTATATCTCAGATGTGTTTTAAATGGTTTCATCCGGCAAATGGGTAGTATTTATATTTTAGTGACGAACACAGAGACGCAGAGACACAGAGTTTAATCTTTTAGGGAGATATTTGGAGATGAAAGAGATTAAGGCGAATAAATTCGCGAGAGATAAAAGAGAGTT
>ULTJ01045333.1_pt1 | contig 17944 bp, 13 predicted proteins | sample 1957491 | NCBI WGS metagenome assembly ULTJ01 (sample SAMEA4835731, study PRJEB28245) | human gut metagenome | biome: gut microbiome; material: fecal sample | place: Denmark | collected 2008 | reverse complement strand
CGTATCTTCTTCCAGCCGGTGCACCAGTGTTTCCAGTACAGGTTCTTTGATAAGAGTGTCGTTATTAATAAAAAAATAGTATTCACCTTCAGCTACATTAAGTCCGGCATTGTTGCCACCCGCAAATCCGTTATTGATGTTCTGTACAACTTTTATATCAGGATATTTTTTTTGTATTTCTTTTGCTTCGGGAAGTTTTGACCCATTGTCTACTACAATGATTTCATAGTTGGGATATGTTTCTTTCTTGCGGAATGATTCAATCATTTCGCAAGTGTCGGTTAAACCGTTATAGTTGACGGTGATGAGAGAGACGAGTGGGGTCATATCAAGATATTTTTTTAATTTACTCTTTATATGTTATATTTTTATACGAAATAGCTTTGGTTATTACACTAATTATCTTTTTATATGACAATTGCTTAACGTCGAAATTTTGATATACATTAATTTCTGTCTCTCCATGAATTATCTTTGAAAGAATAGCGCTAAGTTCTATATAATCTTCCTGCTTAATGAAAATGCCATACTTCCCTTGTTCCATTAAGTCCTCAGCAGCACCTACACGTGTAGAAATAAGATAATTTCTAAATCGTTTGGCTTCGTTCAGTACTAGGCCATAGCTTTCCCAACGAGAAGTAAATACAAAAACTTTGGCGCGATTATACCATTCCCATAATTCTTTTTTATCATTAATTTCACCAACGAAAATAATATTCTCTTTCTTTTCTGGATATTTTTTGTAGAATTGTTTTATATTATCGCCAAATTCTTTTTCAAAAGGACCGATGAGGTAAAATTTCCAGTTCTGAAAATCTGTTTTTTCAAAAGCTTTCAAAAGCATTTCTGTATTTTTCTGGGGAGTACCCAGCCGTCCTACCGTAATCATTATGTTCTCTTTTTGAGTATATGCTCGTTCTCGGATTTTCAATACTTGTAGATGTGCTTCGTCGAATGCATTGGGCATCAAAAAAAGTTTGTGTTCAAGGCTGCTTTTGAAGTCCTTATTGAGAATTATGTGGTTATATGCCTGTGATGTTTCACAGGAAAGTACGTTTACTTGTTTTAGACAGAAATTATAAATTTTTCTTCTTAGAAGTTTACTAAGCGGGGAGCTTCGCGATAAATCCCATTCTTTACCCAATTCTGTATCAAGTTTTATATAAACTATCCCATTCCTGTTTAATAGTTTATAGAGCAAGATATTGGCAAACGTTTCTAATCGCCAGTGGAAACACATTAGTATATCAATATGACGAGCATGCTGTGACAAATATTTTATATATATAGGTATACGTTGTAGTGGCTTATATCCAAGTGATTTTCTAATGAAGTGCAAGTCTTCTTTTTCTTCATTTATTACCTGTTCTGCTATATTATCAGGGTATCCACAACAAATATCTACATTGCACCCTAAAGCTTGCCCTAAATAATAAGGTACTAGTATGACATCTTTTCCCAATTCTTGGGAATTAAGTCTACGCCAAAGGAGTGTTAGATTTTTTTTTCGTTCCATCTTCATTTGATTTTAAGAGTTTCGGCTTTCTCCAGCGCTTTCAGAAAGAATTCTCCCTTACTGATTTTTACCCCGATTAATCGGGCGTTTTTTCGGTATAGGGTATAAGTGTCTTTATCCATGTCACGAATAACGTTTGAGGCTTCTTGCAAAGATGAAACACTTATCCCTATTTTATACTTATCCGTGAAAGATGCCATTCCACTTTCTTTCCATACTATAATTGGAATTCCAGCTGCTAAATACAGCCCGCATTTATGTGAATTGTTGAAACGTAAGTAAGTACCTAAAAGCCCCTTACAAGTTTCTAATGAATTACCATCCCAAACCAATCCCCAAGCACATTCTGTTATTTCTTCTATCAGTTTGTCAGGAGATTTACTTCCCATGAAATCTAAATTTCGATTGTGTATTTTGTCCCCTTCATTTCCCCAAATTTTAAATTTTAAGTTTATAGAATATAAGTCGTTGACGAAAGGGGCCTTATTGAGATTACCAGCAAAGGCAACAGATTTCTCCTCATAAGTAATTTCGTAAGAAGTATTTGAAATAGAATCAGTCTGTTCATTCAGGTAATCCCATACTCCAATGGAAAGCATAATATTGTTGAAGCCGTATTTGTCTTTTAATATTTTTATAGAGTTGTCATTAGGAGCCAAAATGATGTCGGCATAGGATATGCTTATCATTTCATTTAATATATAATTTTTACTTTTCTCCATTCGCATGGACTCTACATCATTGATGAAACATATCAATTTAAAGCCTATTAATTTTTTAAATAGCTTTAAAATTTTTATACGTTGGAAATTACTTGGTACAAAATAAAGAACAATTCCTCTTTTTCTTACTCTGAAGATGAGCGTTAATAACAAGATGGGAATATCAACTATTTTGAAAATCTTGTTTATGCGGGTAGGTAGGGATAAAATTGGATTGTACCCTTTGGATTCCAATAAATACATAATATCCCTCATTGCCTTACTTCCAGCATTAAAGTTATTTGATATTCCGAATTTTATGTAGTATTTATTCATCTTTTATTTCCTTTTAAACCAAAATACCATCCAATTTCTAAACGTTACATATCTCGAAAGATTGAGTCGATGGAAACGGCACCAAGTCTCTATTTTTTCAAGTAGAGTCATACGGTGTCCCAGCCAGATAACAGAATTGAGGATTTTCAGATATTGGTTAATAATATTCGTCCATTCTTTCTGTTGTGGAATCCAGTTACGTATTTGACTACATACCGTAGTATAGCCTTCGATATTGCGCATGCTAAAACGTGTTGTCATGGTTGACATTGTACGTACTCTGCGTTTAAATAAGGGTTGTGGTATATAACGTATATTGTGGGCATTTAGCTTTATTTGCATAACAAATACATGATCTTCATGAATGACTCCAGCGGGAAATCCACTAAAATTCTTTTTCAGGAAATAGTGATTACAAAAGTATTGGCAGGAAGAAACCATAAATAGATTATGCTCAAATTCAAAATTTAGAAGTTCTATCCCATTCCATATTTTATTCTCATCAATCAATCTTTTTCTACAATAACTAAATGAGTCTCTAGTATTACAATCTTCAATAATTGTTTCTGTATCAAAAAAAACAAAATCAAGTGAATCCTGTTTACACGCTTCATAGCACTGCTTTAATGCAGTGACGTCCAACTTATCATCACTGTCCATAAAGTATATATATTCGCCTGTTGCAAATTTCAGACCATTATTTCGTGCTACAGATTGTCCTTGATTGGGTTGAATAAAAGATGAAATTCTATTATCTTTTCGTACATATTCCTCAATAATATCTTGGCTTTTGTCTGTAGAACCGTCGTTTATAAGGATAATTTCTAAATCTTGCAGACTTTGATTACAAATACTCTCTAATGTTTCACGAAGATAGGATGCCGTATTATAGATTGGTATAATGACTGATACTTTAGGGCTTACAGATGGTGATAAATTTATTGCATTCATTGATTTTCTAATAGTTACTATATCCAAACTAATATAAGTGTTTATTGCAAACTTACGTAAAATATTTGAATTATATGCTTATATAGAGAAAAATACATAATTTGAATTTATATAATTTGATGAGTATCTTATTCTTAAAATGTAATATGAATAAATAACTGTTAAAATGTTTGTTGATTACACATGGAAATACGTTCTTTATATCATAAAAATATTTGTTATTGTATTGGGAAGAAAATATGGATAATATAGATATTTCGGTTGTTGTTCCAGTATATAATGTTGAGAACTATCTCTGTAGTTGTTTGGATAGTATTTTAATGCAGACATTTGAAAATATTGAGGTTCTTGTAATTAATGATGGGAGTACTGATAAATCAGGAGAAATTTGTGATGAATATGCGAAACGTGATGGACGTATTCGCGTGTTCCATAGAAAAAATGGTGGGGTATATTCTGCAAGAAAATGGGGAATAGATAATGCTGTGGGAAATTATGTTATGTTTGTGGATAGTGATGATATAATTCCGTATAATTCTTTGGCAATAATGTATAATGAAATACGGGGCGGAAGATATAGTATTGTAGTGGGAAATGGCGGATTATGTCAATACGATATTTCGAAAGAGGAGTATTGTCATAGGGTAATTGATGGCACAATGCCATCTTTTTTGTGGGGGAAACTGTTTAATGCCAAATTATTTTCTAAAGGATTGCCTATTATACCGCGTAAGATTATGTTTGGAGAAGATATGTTGGTTAATATATGGTTGGCTTTTGCTAATATAATGCCTGTTCATATTATTAATCAACATGTTTATACTTATTCACAACGTATAGAAAGCTGTACACATACGTTTGTGCCCACGGTTGAATATGAATATTTGTTTCATCGGTACCGTCTAATGATGATACCTGAAAATGAAAGAATAAACTATGTAAAGGATACTATTAAGAGCCGTCTTAATGCTTTAAGACAGATTGTTATATTTAACAAGGCAATAGATGTTTATAGGAATACACTGTTTTACGCAGATTTGTATAATGATATAAAAATGTATGACTATAGTTTGTCTTGGTGGGATATATTGATGATTGAACAACGTCTAGTAATTGTTAGAAAATTGGCGATTATTGGTTTTAAAATTAGGAGGAAGCTGTTAAGAATGGTTCATTGATCTGTTTCTGTGTAGTTGATTCTTGATTTTAGTAATGATATCATATTGATTAGTATATTGAATATATGCTCCCCATACAATTAAACTACAAAGACTTTTGATACTCAGCGATATGATAATATTCCATTCTTTGATTAGAAGTGAAAGCAAATATAACATTAAACCTATGAATATGCTTATTTTTAGAGGTGTTATAAGTTGTTTATAAAAATGTGATATTCGGCGATGTAATGTATACCTATATAATGTCCAGTAACATTGTATAAAGTTAATATGGAAAGCGATAAGCATGCACCACGCTGTGGCTTCTAACGAACCAAAATAGAAAATGCCGAAAATGATACCTGTTATACTGGTAATAGCGGAGAATACGCCACAGATAAACATGCCACGTGTATCATTCCCAGCTTGATAGAATGAACCAGATGAAGAGAGTATCAGTTGAATGCCAACTGTAAGCGATAGTATTTTGAATACGGGAATGGAGGCATACCATTGGGTTCCAAAGATTATCAGTGTTAGCTCGTCTGCGCAAAAATACAGCAACAAACTGAGTGGAAAGCCAATGAAAGCCAGTAGACGAACAATGCGTTCGTGGATGTTGCCTAATCGTTGTATATCATTTTGATAATCACTTAAAATAGGATGCATTACGGGGGTAATAACAAATGTGACGTTTTGTAGTGGAAGCATCATTAGTCGATAAGATTTTTCATAATATCCTAATTGACTCATTCCCATGTACTTACCAATTAATAATTTATCTAAATTGCGAGTGAGGTAGTTGACTAAATTGAAGAAGAATTGATACATGGAATAACTCCATATTTTCTTCACACTCTTTATTCCGGAGGTGAGACGAAATTTCTGAGGATATTTTTTCAGAGAAATCGCATAGATTAATAGGCTTGATAGGACAGGTTGAATAGTTAATGTATAAATTCCTATCCCCATTAGAGCAGCTGCTATAGCCAACAGACCGGTGATAACTTGTATAAAGAAAGTACGGTAAGCTATGAATTTGAAATTTTTGTCTTTGAAAAACAGGGTGTTGGGGACAATAGCAGCCGCTGAAAAAAATAAACTGATAGCAAGTAATTGACAAATCATAATAAGCTGATTATTATGATAATAGTTGGCTATTGCCCATGAAGAGAAAAAGAATAGCCCACTTAAAAGAATTCCTAGCCAAAGCGTAAAAGAATAGATATCGTTTAATTCTTTATCAGTCAAATCTTTCTTTTGAATAATAGCAGTTGAAAAACCAATATTAGTGAAGATATTAAAAAAATTGATGATGATGGTAGCTACTGCCACTACACCGAAGTCCTCGGGTGAAAGTAAACGGGCGAGGATGGCTGTGAGTACTAACAATATTAGGATACCAGAATATTTGGCTATTGCTGTATAGAATACTCCTGAGAGCAGTTGTTGCTTGATACTTGCCATATTTTTTCTATTTTTTTCATTTGTATTTCCCAAGAAAGGTGGAAGATGGTAGCTCGTATTTCTTGTGGTGTCATAGATTGGTGTTTGTAGAATTCTATGAGCAAGGGGATGTTTATAGGGCTTTCATCTGCCGGGACTTTTAGTACATAAGGCATTTGGTCAAAATCATCATCTGTTTCAGAATAAATAAAACCAAATCCACGGGCAGCATATTCACGGTTTTTTAGCGTCTTGATGTTGTAAATACCGCTGCGGTGACGTGCCAGACTACCAACTGCAAAATCTGCTTGATTGAAAAGGTCATCTAGTTCTTTGCCATATTTAGCTCCATGGAGCATGATGTACGTTTCCAAGCCATATTGCTGAATCCGGCTTTTTATTTCTTGTTGTTCGCGTTTGCCAAATAAGTTACCCACAAGGTGAAAATATACTTTATATTCGGGATGAGTGTTATAATAGTTTTTCATACCTTCAATCAGACGATCAAAACCATGCCAAAAATGTATTTCTGCCACACCTATCAAATGTAGCTCCTTTTTGGAATTGTGTGTGGGTAGGTGTAAAGGTATGTGGCTAAAGTCTATACCATTGGATATGCGTATGGTAGGGCAACCGAAAATTTTCTTATCATTGGAAAAAGTAATAATGGCATTGATGTATTTGCAAAACGTATGACGAAAAAGTCTGTCTGTATATAATTGTATCTTCTCTTTTATGGAAAAATATTCCTGGTCATAAGGATAGGTGGGGATTTCTAATAGTACTTTAACACCCTGTTTCCTCAAAGCTTTTACAAACTGTATCGTGAATGGGTTGGCATTATGGTAGGAGCGTATATAGACAAGTGAAATGTTTTCTTGATTTACATATTGAAGAATGGGGGTGAACGAGATGCGTTTCTTTAGTTTGGCTATAATTCCTTTACCCAAATCCACCAATAATTTATCATCTATCATCCATTTTCGACTACCATCAGGCATTACCTCGTAGTGGCACGTTCGGATATCTAAGCCACACTTCTTTAAGGCGTCTATTTGGTATTTTATTTTTTTGCTAATACCGTTGTATTCTTGGAATCCATAAAAGACAAGAAATAATGCTTTCATAACCGGAATGATTAGTTATTTTATAAAAGTAGGTTTTGATATAATTGCGCTAGTTCTTCTGCTGTCTTTTTCCATGAAAATTGCCCGACACGTAATAGTCCGTATTCTTTTTGCTGTTGATATAGTTTGGCATCTGTTTCCAGTTTTAGTAAAGCATTGGCTATTTCTTGAGGGTTGTAAGGATCTATAGCTAATGCGCCTATACCTGCAACTTCAGGCATAGCAGAGGTATTGCCGATGATTAAGGGAGTGCCACATGCCATTGCTTCTATCATCGGTATACCGAAACTCTCACGAAGTGAGGGATAAAGGAAAGCAAAAGCGGCATTATACAATGTTACTAGGTCATGGTTATCGATATAACCCGGATAATTTAGATACGATTTTATCTCCAAAATATCTTCTTCTTGTAGTAATTTGTCAATATATTCTTCTTTAAGGTCGGCAATAAGAAGCGATCGTTTTATAACAGATTGTTGTAGATAGAGACTATAAGCTTTCAGTACACGGGCTGTATTCTTTTTAGGATCAGTATTACCCAGAAAGAAGAGAAAATCTTTCTCTGTAATATATTTGTGGACAATTTCCATATCTATTTTCTCCAATGGATGGAAGTAATTGTTGTATCCATTATAGATAGATAAAATACAATCTGCAGGTATATCCAAAGTTTTGCTGATGCGATTACATTCAAAATGAGATACTGTTATAATTTTTTTGCACTTTTTTAAGATACGTGGTACGACTAACCGACGGTAGTACCAGCCCATTTCCTGATAAAGAGATGGGCTGTGGTGTTGTCGTGGTTCTAGGTAAATAATGTCATGAAGCGTCAATACCAACGGGACGGGGCACCATAACGGAGCTGTATTGGAGGTACAGTGAAGAAGATCAACTTTGAGATGTTTCACTGCTAGTGGCAATGCCAGTTGTTCCCAAAGTAGATAAGTAGGACATTTCAATTCTATGATAGAAAGATTGGGTGATTCCCTTAAACAAGGATCTTCACCTGGCGCAACAATGATATAATATTCATTACCATCGTTCCGCTTTTGTAATTCGCGTATAGTTTCCAATGCCACGAAATCCATACCGTGCTTATTGGACCGGAATATGCGTTGTGCTTCAATAGCTATTTTCATGGAATACTTTTTATTTCTTTTTTTTCTTAAAAAAACGCATGAAATGACTAAATACTGAAGTAAATACGAGGATAGGCAACGCCCATACAGAACGTTTGAAACGTTTATTTATTTCGCCTTCAGGTAGTGCTATTAAGAAAGTAATAGCAATAATACCTAACAAGATATACCATTTGAAACTTAACGTCCAATCCAATAACGTAATGCCGAGGGCGCACATCGTGATGAGAGTAATTAATAAAAAACGTGAAGGAATCAACCATTGGAACAATTTGAGGGCATAGTCCCATTCACCTTTTAAAAGCGCCATTGGCAAACGTTTGAGGGCGAATATCGTACTGCTATATTGCGAACGAAGCCAACCGATACGCTGTGCTTCATAACCGTTAGCACTTTCTTCTTTCTTACTATAACATACTACTTCTTCCAGGTACTCAGTATAGATATTTTGCTGAAGTAAGGCTGTTTCCATAGCTTTACTCAAATCGGAACCTTTTAAACTTGGTGCAATTTCGTGGAACATAGCAAAATCGAATGCCATGGCAGAGCCTATAAGAGCTGAAGAAAATCCCATGCGGGTATGTGCTTTACGGAACAGATTGTTATTGATTTCTTCACTCGTGGCGTTTAATATAGCTATACTTGTTGTTAGATTTTCCGTCATACGATGTGCCTGAATAGAATCGCAACCGGAATAGTAGGCGTTGTTAAAATATTCCAAAGCATTGGCTACAATACGGTTATCTGAATTGAAAATAACTACGATATCATATTCATCGGGGGAATAACGTTCCATTACCTGCTGGATAGCATAGACTTTAGTACAATGCTCTTTATCGGGTACTACAATGTTAACCGGCATTTGCAGGAGTGTTATAAGGTCTTCTTCCGATAATTGAGTTGCGGCAACGGCTATATCGTATTTGTCGCGCGGATAAATTTGTGTATCCAAAAAATGATTGATGGAATTGATGACTTCTTTGCCGTTACGTAAAACGGTGAAAAGAACAAGGAAACGATGCTGTGCTTTTGCAGGTGGGTAAGGATTCTTATATTTGCCTATAGAGAATAAAGCACATATAAAAAGATATACAACTGGAATAGACAGTAACAGATACAAAACAGCATCGGTAATTTGCAATGCATTGTTGTTTTCATCGGCCCACCAATCGGGATTGAATATGGAAAAAATTTCGTTCATGATAGATATATTGCTTATTTTTTATTGTATCTGTTGAGTAATCTGTTTGTCTATATAAGCTCCGTTCATAACGAAAGCTATCATGGCACCTATAAGAAAATTGGTGGGGGGTTGTCCCAAAGAATTTCCTGTATAACCGCTGATGAGGATACCGAATATGGCACATGTGAAAGAGATAAGAGTCTGCCTGAGTTCTCTATTATTGACATTGAACAATACGATATAACAACATCTAGATATTATCATTATATTTATGAATACAATTAAGATAAGTCCCCATAAACCTGTCTGTATCCATATAGATACGAAATAGGAATCCGGTGGAAGAGTACCTTCAACATAGATATCACCTTTTTGCCACATCTTAGGTATATTTTCGTTTAAACCTACTCCCCATGGGTGATTCTGTAAATATTTTGCAATTTCTTTTCGATTTTCTATACGAACATTGAATGAGGCATCTTGGTTAGGACGAAAAGCTGTGCGTGCACGTCTGATAAACTGATTACCGTTTCCTATTTCTGTGAATGCAAGAAATGCAAATAGAATTATTCCAATACTTAATGAGATAGCAAAAATTTTGATGCTCTTGCATAATAAACAATACAAAGCGAGTCCAACTAAGGGAACGGCAAGAGCACTTCTTGTGCCAGACATAAGCATCCCAACTGTTCCCATTATGGCTATGGTAATGTAAAATACCGAGAATTTTCGGTTACTAGTATTGAAACCTACAATGAAATAGATAATGGTAATTGCCCCCATATATGTTCCAAAATTGCCCGCATCCGTAAAATAAGAAAAGTAGCGTATACCTGTAGAAAGAATATGAGTACCTGCTGCTCCCTCTACATAGAGCCAGTATTTTTCGGCAAAGTCAAAACCAGCATATTTTTGATAGAGGAGTTTTAAAAAAGCTATAATAGTAAAAATCGCGATTACTATTAACCCGTACTTCAATGTTTTAGGAGTATCGGATACAAGGGAAGCAACTATGTAAAAAACAAAGGTTGCTAAAATCCAATTACGAACACCAACCGTAATACCATCTGAATGGATTCCCGGATTGGTGAGCTGAAACAATGTAAATAAAATCCATACAATATAGCTGACAGTGAGTATATTGATGGCATTATTCAGCTTAATTTTTCTTTTGGGGTAGTTACTAACAAATAAAAGAGATATAAATAGATACACTAAAATAATGTCCAGACCTACACTTAATTTGTCTTGATGGATATAACGTGAAACTGTTGTAAAGAAAAACGCATACGTAGTGTATAATAGATATACAAAACGGGGGTTCTGTAATCCGTAACCTACGATGAATATAATAAAAGGGAGACTAATAATAATTCCTGCTATTAAGAGATTTTGAGTGCTTATGGCATAGATAAGTGCTACTAACCCGCTTATAAGCAGTAGAAAAATTAATGCTTTAAGAGAGGGACTATGCACGAATTGTGAATTAATTGATGCCATTTTGATTATAATTAGGAATTATTTAACAGATGTTTTTTGGGATGTCAGACCAAATTGAGCCAAACGGCTGAAAAAGGAGTGAATCGGCATCTTAGGAGGTAATTCACCCGTAAACGATTCTACCACATCGCGGTCGGAATTATTCAGATACAGCAGGAATGGTGTATCTTTTAAAGCTTCCTTGATGGGAGTCATTGTAGCATCGTCACTATTACGCCACAAACGACATGCGTTGACAACCAATAAGTTGACATCGGCTTTCTGGAGTACGGACAAGGGAATGGTTGCTTCTTTGATGGGAGGATATTCTACCAAGATTATATCAGAAGGTTGTTCGGCCTCGTTAGGAATCCAAAAATCGCTGAGTTGACTGGCCTGTACATAGTTCTTATTTGTTACATCAAAGTCGTAATCATGATTTACTAAACGTACATGCAATCCTTCACTCTGCCAATAATTGATGAAATATTTGGCAAGGAATGATTTTCCTTCACGAGAATTGATACTTAACAGATTGATGACTGTGGGCTCTCCAGGTTTTATATATTTGTTTAGGCGTCGACAACTATAAGCTGCTGCTATACGGTTACAAGCTTTCAGGAATCCACGATATTTCAAATTACTAATACCATTAAACGCTGCAATGACAGGCAAACCTGTAAGGCGCTTGCTGCGGTAAGGATCTCGCAAAGTACGGTCCAATATTTCTATCAATAGGAAAAAGGTGGTAATGAATATTAAACTTCCAAGAAAAGCCACTAAAATATAGATGGCCCGTTTGCGTCCATTGTCCGTTAACGGGTAAGCAGGAGGAGCAACAGTTTGCAGATTACTTGTATTCATTTCTATATTTTTTAAACGAAGATTTGCGTTAGCTAATCCGTTTAATTGGGTACGATAATTATCTTCAGCAATATTGATAGAGCGTTCTTTCCTATTTACTTGAGTTCCTATCGGAGACATTTGGCTATATTGTTCAAAAATATCTTGCTGACGTTTTTTTAATACCTCTAATTCAGCTTTGGCCTTGGCTTCATTAACTAATGCTTCTAACCATTCATTAATCATGGCTTCAATACCCACTCCCTCTTTAGTAAAAGCAAATTCATTCAGGTTATCAGAAATATGACTAATTTTTTCTTCTGCTTGTTTCAATGCATCTTTTTCTTTTTGTAATTTATCATCAGAAGATAGTTGAGCGTCAGTCTTAAATATCTCTTGTTCCATAATACTCTGATTCAGTGTACTAACTTTGTTTAATTCTTGTAATAGATTAGTATTATTCCGAATTATCTGAGCACGTATATCCATCTTTTCATCCAGTGCTTTACGCAGGGCGACAGCAGCTTCATAAATACGTTCAATTTCTTCTCTGCGGTCATCTACTTGATATCGAGTACCGGCCAACGCTTTGGTTTCCTCATTGTAATTGATAACACGTTCTTGTACATTATAATGCATCAAGTCGTCTTCTTCTTCATTGAGTCTCTCTTTGGCTAGACGTACTTGTTCCTGAAAATAAGCAATTACATCATTTGTAGATTTATAACGGAGTATTTCATATGCTTTAATCAGTTCGTCAATTAAAATACTTACTGTTTTTTGAGTAATGCCAGGGTCAGCAGAGGTATATTCAATTTCAAGTATATCACTATTTCCTACACGTTTAATATTGACACCGTCTAAAGCAGATGCGCTATAGAAAGCGACTGGACGGTTAAATATGGCATAAATAAAGTTGTTCTTATCTTCTTTACTGTAGGCAATGAGGTTTGTTAATGTCTTTTTTACGTCTTTTCGGTCGACTAATGCTAAAACTTCTTTAGGAGTGATTTGCAACAATTGGCGATAGTGCTGGGCTTGTATATATTGGTTGTCTTTCCATTCTTCACCGTAAGTCAATGAATTAGCAAGCAACCGAATAGATACTTGTTTTAACGTTCCTTGGGATTTAGCAATACTGATTAGATTGTCAAATGTACTATTGACAACTGAAAAATTAATCGCTGAACCATCAAGTGAAGTCGAATTGGTGACACCTGCATATAAACTACTTTTTACAGTATAGCTATAAGGCAAGAATTGAGTAAAATAAATTACTAAACCAGTAACAAAAAGAGAACCCCACAGCAGCCAGTAACGAATGCGGTAAAGAAATTGCGATATGAATAATATAATATCCATGGAGAGTTATTTTTCTTTGATAATTTTTATGTTAGTAAGCATTTCAAGCAATATAATGGAGTTGTGGAGAGTTACTCGACTTTGTTCGTATGATGTAACGGCACCAGTACGTCGTGCGCGTTCCACAGACAAAGCAGTTATGTCCATTTTCCCTTGAATAAAGTTATATTCAGAGATTTTCATCTGCGCATTATACAAAGCGGCCGTTTCCGCTTTAGCTTTTATGGTGGCCAATTGTTCTGTTACCGCATTGTATGCTTCGAGTACTCGAAGTCGGCGTTCTTCCATTACTTCATCTTGGGTATACTGCAATTGCTCAATATCGTACTTATACTTTTTTAGTTTTAGAGGACGGTTGACTAAATCTCCTATGCTGACTCCGACACTGGCGCCGACGTTAAAATTATGTTGCGCACTGGCCATAGAAGTTTGATACATGGGGGTGTATTCGTCGCTGTTGTTACTAAGGATATTATAACGTCCGTATGAATATGCGCCGTTTAGTCTGAAGTAGTTCCACCAATCACGTTTTTGCAATCTGTATTCGTTTTTCACTTGTTCCACCTGGGATTGCGCACGCTTCACTGTGGCATTCTCCGTGACAGCATCCAAGAAAACGGATAAGGGTGGAAGTTGTAACCTCTCTAATTCGGTCTTGGAGGGTTGCGATGCCAACTCTTTGTTATTTACTTCCATCTTGGCATCCTCAGTTTTCAACAGTTCCAATAGCTTGATACGTTCTTCACGTGTCATTTCCTGCGCGGAACCACGCAATGGAAACACCAAAAGTCCCAAGAGGAACAGGGTGCCTGAGAGGATATTGATATATCTTTTTGCCATTTATCTACTGTTTTATATAAGGTTCAGTTAATGTTTATACGTTTTCTTTCTGTATAAATGCCGTGAAAGTTTTCAGCAGTATTTTCATATCCAGCCAGAAAGAAAATTCACGGGCATATTTTATATCGAGTTGTTTACGTTCTTCAGCCGACATTTTGCCCGCGCCGCCGCGTTTCTCTACCTGCCACAGACCGGTGAGCCCGGCGGGACCCATGAAGCGGTCGATGTATGCGTCGCTGGTCAGCAGTTCGGCTTCGTAGAGGGGGAGGGGGCGGTTGCCCACGATGCTCATGTCGCCTTTCAGGACGTTGAACAATTGGGGCAGCTCGTCGATGCTGTATTTGCGGATGATGCGGCCCACGCGGGTGACGCGCGGATCGTTTTCTATCTTGACAAATGTATTCTTGGTCTCCTGGGCTTTTTGCTTGCGATAGTCTTCTTCGGAGATTACGAAATCATCTGAAATCAACAGGTTGCCTTCTGCTTCAAGGTTCCCGGTCAACTCGTCGAAAAGGATTTCAGGGGCGTCATTGCCACTGGGCGTCTCTTCTTCCATCTTATACTGGTTCAGGGCGTTCAGCTCTTTCAGGCGTTTGTCCGCGTTGGTGAACATGGAACGGAATTTCAGGAAGTTGAATATCTTATAGTTGCTTCCTACGCGCTGGGATTTGTATATGATTTTGCCTTTGCTTTCGAGGCGGATGGCAATGGCGGTACCTATCAACAGGGGGGAAAGCGCCACAATGGCACCGCTGGCGAAGAGGATGTCGAACAGGCGCTTCCATAGGGGAAGATGAAATGTGTTCAGCATTTTACGATGGGTGTCACTGAACTCCTGCATCTTGTGTGTCTTGCGTATTTGCAGGAAGTTGTTCATGCGTTGGATGGTTTCTTCATTGGCCCGGGGGGGCAGGGTGTTGCTGACACCTGCTTGCAGATAGGGTTTGCGGTCTTCTGCCGCCAGTCCCTCGGTGACGAGGGTGATGTATACTCGCGGGAACCTTTTGTGGAGGTAGGAGATTTCGAGACAGTCTTTTTCGGGGGTGGTGTACTCGTAAAGGATGGAGGTGTTATACCGTTCACGAATTCCATCTATGACCTTGGCGGCTTTGTTTGCGCTGGAAACGGCAATAAACATACCTCCGGTGACTTTACTCAAGTGATCGATGGTAATTTTATTATTTCCTATATAGATGTAGTATAACATATCTTGTCCTTTAGGTTTTGTTAAAGAAGTCTCATGATACGGACTCTTAATTCCAAGGGATTGAAGGGTTTGAGAATGTAGTCGGCCGCTCCGATTTCGAGGAGGTGGATCCGTTCGCTGGTACTTTCTTCACTGGAGAGCATTATTACCGGTATGTTTTTGTATAATTCGTTGCTCTTGAGATAGCTAAGAAAATCTGTCCCTGTCATATACGGCATGCGGATATCGGATATAATAAGATCGGGATAGTTGCCTTCCAATAACCATTGGATGGCTTTTACCGCGTTTTCACAATATGCTATATCATATTCGCCACCTAAATAGATGTTGAGTACTCTGCCTATGGTGGCTTTATCATCTACTAACAATATCTTTTTTTTCATTGCTTATGTTTGTTGATATGTTTGTTTTTTTATTTTTAGTATGTTATCTGTATACATTTTCTTTGTTGAAATTCAGATACCACTCCTTGCCCTCGTTGCGGTTTCGCGCCCACTTCAGGAATTCGGGATAGGCGGAGTCGGTCTCATCTTTCTCATTGCAGATGTTGATGAACTCCTTAGGATAGTGGAATTCGGGGACACAGATGGCCCACGTGTTGTTGCCCGCAAGGTCAAGGTTGAGGGTTTGTATGGTGCCACCAGGAGTGGGACCGTATTTTGGGGTACCTGTAGCCGTTGGCTGCCAAAATTCGTAGAGGTGCACTTCCATGCGTTGGCTCATTTGTTTGTAACGATAGCCAATGAAGAAGTCGAGATGGTCGATGGTGACGATGGGGCTGGAGGTTTGCTTGTCTTTGTTCAGCTCTATCTCTATCTCGTAGGTCTTCAGGTTGGTCACGGTGGTTTCATTGGACGGATTGGTATTGACGAAAGGACGCGCCTCTAAGGTACTCTGGCCTAAGATAGCTTTGTGAGCATCACCGAAGAGGGGGATAACGATACCTTCACTACTATCTGTGTAGCGGTGACCGTCGCTGATATTGGAGTAGCCATTCATGAAGAATGAGCCGCTGAGTGTGCTGTAGTATTGCTTGTCTGCATTGCCTTTGCACTTCAACTCTTTGATGTCGGTTTCGTGGAGTCCGATGATGCGAAGTCCTGCTCCCAGTTCTTTACCGGCACCTACCGCCGCAAGGGTGACGTATACTTTTATTTTCTTTATCTTGTTGTTGACATTTGAGTCATCGCCACCTTCGCGGTCATAGAACAACTGCACGTCCAGCACCACGTCATTGAAGTCATAGTCTCCCACCATAGGAAAGTTGTCTTCAAAGACATAGGTGTAGGTGATAGGGGGGATTGGTACTTCTTCACCTTCTTCGTCGGGAGTGTTTCCATCACCGGTACATCTTCCGGCAGAAATATAAGCTGGCGCTTCGTCTTTCCGGCATAGTACCGCGTTTCCATTACCTTTGTGACCACTGCCACCGGCTTTTCCGTTTAAGTAACTATTGGCGAAATTCCACTCACTGCTATTAGCCTTGTATTCGCAGTAGATGTTATTGATGAGGTAGCCTGCCGTACATTCTGTTCCCCATGTGCCATCCCAACTGGCCTCCGATATGGAATTCAGTTTCAGCAGGGCATAACTTTTGTCTGCGGTAGGACCGGTAATGTTGCATTTATAGAATCGGGTGTTGTTCTCTACTTTAATCATGGAGTTTTCGCTAAGGTCGATATAGCCATACGCATATAGATGCTTGCATTTGATAAGCGCGGCTGGTCCCATCTTGATGCCTGTGCTGGTTAAATGTGTTTTTGCTTCTATTTTACAACTGTTTTCCAGTTTGGGACCCGTGCTTTGGTCTGAACCGAACTTGTCGGTTTCTATGTCTCCATGATTGACATACAGGCTGCCGCTAGAAGAACCAATCAATTCTTTCGTTTCTATTTCGCCATAATTAAAGAAAACGCCTCCATTGTTGTTAATTCCGTCTATTTCAATTTCTCCGGCGTTATAGTTGGTACCTCCGTTGGAAAACTCAATCCAGCCGTTTCCCGATATCTTACCTCGGGTGTCTTCTGCTTCATCTTCTTCATCTTCCTGATAAGCGGTTCCTAAAACAACGAGTGAGGAGGTATTAGTGAATTTTAAGGACGGATTCCATTGGTTTCCGGGTTTCAATTCTATTTTTCCTTTGGATGCGACTATTATCTCCAGACCTTGGTTTATGGTTTGAGGGGAGGTGATTTCCCATTTTGCATCAGGAGCTATAATAAGTTTTATTGTACCGGCATTGGAAGTGGGGGTACCACCGTGATTGATGATGCCTTTATATAACCCTGTTATTTTGAATAGAGTATATTGGTTGAGATTTACGTCCATATCTTGCCCTGTGTATTCTATCGCTTTTGAAAGCATGTCTGCTATCTCTCGGTCAGTATAGGGACGTTTCATTGTTTGTAAGGTTACTTCGCTTCGGGTGGACACAGTCTGTGTGGTACGGGTTATTATTGGCTTGCTGCCGAAAGAAGTTATGAGTTTATCGTTAGATATATAGACCGGTTTCATTGTACGTCGTCCGGCAGGGTCTACGCGTGTGATATATAGGGTGGAAATAATTGAAGGACAGTCTATTGTTGTGGTGAATGGTAAATCTTGATTAGCTATTCCTTTGGCTAGCAGGTGAGCTATAGTATCTGTAGCAA
>ULTJ01041998.1_pt1 | contig 17973 bp, 16 predicted proteins | sample 1957491 | NCBI WGS metagenome assembly ULTJ01 (sample SAMEA4835731, study PRJEB28245) | human gut metagenome | biome: gut microbiome; material: fecal sample | place: Denmark | collected 2008 | reverse complement strand
CGAAGTGCTTTGCCGGTGATGTAGGCAGTGTGGGGATTGCATTCATTATCCTGTTTGCTTTGGGCAAGTTGATTTTGTTGACGGGGGACTTTACTTATATTCTGTTGTTGGTTGTTTATGGAGTGGACAGTGTGCTTACTATTGTGCATCGCATGATGTTGCATGAGAATATCGGTGAGGCTCATCGTAAGCACGTTTACCAATTGATGGCAAATGAGTTGAAGATACCGCATGTGGTGGTTTCTGTCATTTATATGTGTTTGCAGTTGGTGGTTTCGTTCGGGTTGATTTTACTGCCGATGAGTCATTGGATTTATTTTATGGTGGTATTACCGGTATTATGTATTATATATGTATGGTTTAAAAAGAAATACTACTATCTGCATGAAGACTATCTTAGAAGTTTAAAATAATAATATACCCATGCAGTGAGTGCTTATTGCTCTTTCAAATAATTTTTTTAATCAAGGGCTTTTAATATTAGCTGGAATCACTTATTTTTAAGTGGCTCTGGCTTTTTTTGTAATATAATGATTTGTTTTAATTTAGAAAATCGTATTTTTGTAGGAAGTTAATATTAAGTATGTTATAAAATATTGAAAGCAGTAAATGTCGATGAACGAATATATAAATATGTTTTCAAATCACCTTTTTTGGGATGTCCGCAAGGAAGACCTTGACCTTGAAAACCACATGCAATATGTGATAAAAAGAGTCTTGGAATATGGGTTGTTAGATGATTGGAAGTTAATTCGCACTTATTATGGCTTATCTAAAATAGTAGAGGTGGCTAAAGAATTAAGAGATTTAGAACCCCGTGCCTTAGCATATTTATCTGCTATTTCAAAAACACCTAAAGAACAGTTCAGATGTTACACTTGGAAACAGTTGAATTCTCAACACTGGAACTTTTAAAGAAGTTACAAAATCTACCAGTACTTCATTCTACAAGATTGGTCGGAGGAACTGCGCTTGCTTTGCAATTAGGACATCGAAAGTCGATTGATTTAGATATCTTCGGTACGATAGACTGTGAATCTGAGGTCTTGAAAGATGCTATAAAGGAAGTAGCTTCTCTTAAGGTCATAAAAGAGTCGCCTCATATACACATTTATATAATTGATGGCATTAAAGTAGATATTGTAAATTATAAATATCAGTGGCTTGATAAACCTATTGTTAAACAGGGAATATGCATGGCTGGTTTAAAAGATATTGCTGCTATGAAAGTAACCGCTATAATAGGTAGAGGAACTAAAAAGGATTTTATTGATATTGCATTCTTACTGCATCGTTTTTCTTTAGATGAAATTCTAGGTTTTTATTCTGTAAAATATGATGATGGTTCTGTGTTTATGGCGATGAAAAGTTTGGCTTATTTTGATGATGCAGAGAAAGATCCAATGCCGGATATGTTTGCTAATCAGTCTTGGAAACAAATAAAAGAATATATCCTTTCGAAGATTTCTTGAAGTATTTTTCCTATCTACCCGAAAAAATTAATACCTTTGCGGGTCACTTTTGGAAACAATAAAAAAATAATGATATGAATATCTCTTATAATTGGTTGAAAGAGTATGTCGATTTTGATTTGACACCGGATGAAGTCGCTGCTGCCTTGACTTCCATAGGATTGGAAACAGGAAGTGTAGAGGAGGTGCAAACCATTAAAGGCGGACTGGAAGGGTTGGTCATTGGTGAAGTGCTGACATGCGAACCTCATCCTAATTCAGACCACATGCACATTACTACTGTTAACTTAGGACAGGGAGAACCTGTGCAGATTGTATGCGGTGCACCGAATGTGGCTGCCGGACAGAAAGTAGTGGTTGCCACGCTGGGTGCTAAACTGTATGATGGTGATGAATGTTTTACAATCAAAAAATCAAAACTCCGTGGTGTAGAATCCAATGGAATGATTTGTGCGGAAGATGAAATAGGAATCGGTACAGATCATGCAGGTATTATCGTATTGCCGGAAACGGCTGTCCCGGGAACACTTGCTAAGGATTACTATAACATTAAGAGTGACTACGTGCTGGAAGTGGATATTACTCCAAACCGTGCTGATGCTTGTTCACACTATGGTGTGGCGCGCGACTTGTACGCTTATCTGGTGCAGAACGGAAAGCAGACTGCTTTGAAGAAACCGTCTGTGGATGCTTTCGCTGTAGAAAACCATGATTTGGATATTAAGGTAACGGTGGAAAACAGTGAGGCTTGTCCTCGTTATGCCGGTGTTACGGTGAAAGGGGTAACTGTGAAGGAGAGTCCGGAATGGTTACAGAATAAACTTCGTATTATCGGTTTGCGCCCTATTAATAATGTAGTCGATATCACTAATTATATTGTTCATGCTTTCGGTCAACCTCTTCATTGCTTTGATGCCGATAAGATAAAGGGTGGTGAGGTTATTGTAAAGACGATGCCGGAAGGTACTCCATTTATCACATTGGATGGGGTAGAACGTAAGTTGAATGAACATGACCTGATGATTTGTAATAAGGAAGAGGCTATGTGTATTGCCGGTGTTTTCGGTGGTTTGGATTCCGGTTCTACGGAGGCTACCAAAGATGTATTCCTTGAAAGTGCTTACTTCCATCCGACCTGGATACGTAAAACCGCTCGTCGCCATGGATTGAATACTGATGCTTCTTTCCGTTTTGAAAGAGGTATAGATCCTAATAGTACTCTTTACTGCCTGAAGTTAGCTGCATTGATGGTTAAAGAACTTGCCGGTGGTACAATTTCTTCTGAGATTAAAGATGTCTGCGTGGCTCCTGCTCAGGATTTCAGAGTGGAACTTTCTTATGAGAAGGTTCATACGATGATAGGTAAGATTATTCCGGTAGAAACCATTAAGAGTATCGTGACAAGCTTGGAAATGAAGATTGTTAATGAAACTGCTGAAGGATTGACATTGGATGTTCCTCCTTATCGTGTAGACGTACAACGCGACTGTGACGTGATAGAGGATATTCTTCGTATCTATGGATATAACAATGTAGAAATCCCTACAACTTTGAAGTCGAGCCTGACAACGAAAGGTGAGCATGATAAGTCTAATAAATTGCAAAACTTGGTTGCGGAGCAATTGGTAGGGTGTGGCTTCAATGAGATATTGAATAATTCACTGACTCGTGCCGCATATTATGATGGAATGGAATCTTATCCTTCAAAGAATCTTGTAATGCTGCTGAATCCATTGAGTGCTGATTTGAATGCGATGCGTCAGACTTTGTTGTTCGGTGGACTGGAAAGTATTTCTCATAATGCCAATCGTAAGAATGCTGATTTGAAGTTCTTTGAATTCGGTAACTGCTATCACTATAACGAGGAAAAGAAAAATCCGGAGAAAGTACTTGCCGCCTATTCTGAAAACTATCACCTCGGCTTGTGGGTGACCGGTAAGAAGGTCTCTAATTCTTGGGCGCATTCGGATGAAAATTCTTCCGTATATGAGTTGAAAGCGTACGTTGAGAATATCTTTGCCCGTTTGGGATTACGGATGCACGACTTGGTTATTGGTAATTTGACAGATGATATTTATGCAGCTGCACTGTCTGTACAGACCAGAGGCGGTAAAAGGCTGGCTACCTTCGGTGTAGTAACGAAAAAGTTACTGAAGGCATTTGATATAGATAACGAAGTTTACTATGCCGACCTGAATTGGAAGGAATTGATGAAAGCTATCAAGAATGTGAAGATAAGCTATACGGAGATTTCCAAGTTTCCGGCAGTGAAACGTGACTTGGCGTTGTTGATTGACAAGAAAGTACAGTTTGCGGAAATTGAAAAGATTGCATACGATACAGAGAAGAAGTTGTTGAAGGAAGTTTCCCTCTTTGACGTTTACGAAGGCAAGAATCTGGAAGCGGGCAAAAAGTCGTATGCTGTAAGTTTCTTGTTGCAAGATGAAACGCAGACGTTGAATGATAAGATGATTGATAAAATCATGTCGAAGTTGGTGAAGAACCTGGAAGATAAACTGGGTGCAAAGCTTCGCTAATTAATAATTAAAGAATTAATAATTTAACATTAAATATTTTGTTCCAATGGGAAGAGCGTTTGAATATAGAAAAGCTACCAAGCTGAAAAGATGGGGTCACATGGCTAAGACCTTTACAAGACTGGGTAAACAAATTGCTATTGCGGTAAAAGCCGGCGGACCTGAACCGGAGAACAATCCGACATTACGTTCGGTAATCGCTACTTGTAAGCGTGAGAATATGCCGAAGGATAACATTGAACGTGCTATCAAGAATGCATTAGGTAAAGATCAAAGTGATTATAAGAGCATGACTTATGAGGGATATGGTCCTCATGGTGTAGCTGTGTTCGTTGATACATTGACTGACAATACTACTCGTACTGTAGCCGATGTGCGTTCCGTATTCAATAAATTTGGTGGAAACTTGGGTACGATGGGTTCTTTGGCTTTCTTGTTCGATCATAAGTGTATGTTTACTTTCAAACAAAAAGAAGGTTTGGATATGGAAGAACTCATTCTGGACTTGATTGATTATGATGTGGATGAGGACTTTGAAGTAGATGACGAAGAAGGTACAATCACAATTTATGGTGATCCGAAAAGTTATGCCGCTATCCAGAAACATTTGGAAGAATGTGGCTTTGAAGATGTCGGTGGTGACTTCACTTACATTGCCAATGATTTGAAAGATGTTGAGCCTGAACATCGTGAGACGATTAATAAAATGATTGAGCGTCTGGAAGAATTTGATGATGTGCAAACCGTTTATACCAACATGAAGCCTGAAGAAGGCGAAGATGAAGAGTAATGACCTATACTTACAAGACTAAAGGTACGTGTAGTAGCAATATCGAGCTTGAAGTTGAGGATGGTGTCATTAAGGACATTGCATTTTGGGGTGGTTGTAATGGTAATCTGCAAGGTATTTCCCATCTGGTAAAGGGAATGCCGGTGGAGACTGTTATTTCTCGTTTGGAGGGTATCCGTTGTGGCGGACGTCCGACCTCATGTCCCGATCAGTTATGTAAAGCGCTGCATGAAATGGGATATTGAATCTATTTGGATTTGAATATACTGGCAAAGCCGTTTGACGCTGTATCAAACGGCTTTTTTTATTCTATATTATACGAGGTGGAATTACCCGGACTTTATTTTAAACTATAAATGCTTTATATTTGTTATTATTTGAGTATTTTTACACTCAAAAATAGACGAACACAATGAAGAATATTTTTAAGGATTTGAAACGGAAAGACCATAAACGCTATCTGGGTGGTTTGGATGTTTTTAAATATATCGGTCCGGGATTGTTGGTGACGGTTGGTTTTATTGATCCGGGAAACTGGGCTTCTAACTTTGCGGCGGGTTCCGAATTTGGTTATTCATTACTTTGGGTAGTGACTTTGTCTACCGTCATGTTGATTATATTGCAGCATAATGTAGCACATCTGGGGATTGTAACCGGTTTATGTTTGTCGGAAGCAGCTACGCAATATACTCCTAAATGGGTATCTCGTCCTATATTGGGGACGGCTGTACTGGCTTCTATCTCCACTTCTCTGGCTGAAATATTAGGTGGAGCCATAGCTTTGGAGATGTTATTCGATATTCCGATAATCTGGGGTTCTGTACTGACTACAGTCTTTGTATCCATTATGCTTTTTACAAACTCTTATAAAAAGATTGAGCGTTCCATTATCGCTTTTGTATCGGTTATCGGACTCTCTTTCATTTATGAGTTGTTTTTAGTAAAGATAGACTGGCCGGTGGCTGTACAAGGCTGGGTGACACCCTCGTTTCCCCATGGCAGCATGTTGATTATTATGAGTGTGCTGGGGGCGGTAGTGATGCCACATAATTTATTTTTGCATTCGGAAGTAATTCAGAGCCATGAATATAATAAGCAAGATGATGCCTCTATTCGCAAGGTATTGAAATATGAATTGTTTGATACGCTATTTTCCATGATTGTAGGGTGGGCTATCAACAGTGCCATGATATTGCTGGCTGCCGCTACTTTCTTTAAAAGCGGTATTCAAGTGGAAGAGTTACAACAAGCCAAATCTCTGTTGGAACCTTTGTTGGGAAACAGTGCCGCTGTAGTTTTTGCTTTGGCTTTGCTGATGGCGGGTATTTCCTCTACGATAACGAGTGGTATGGCGGCAGGTTCCATATTTGCCGGTATCTTTGGTGAATCCTATCATATAAAAGATAGTCACTCCCAAGTGGGTGTAATGCTTTCGTTGGGAATCGCTTTATTGCTGATATTCTTTATCGGTGACCCTTTTAAAGGATTGCTGATTTCCCAAATGGTACTGAGTATCCAGTTGCCTTTTACGGTGTTTTTGCAGGTAAGCCTGACTTCTTCCCGCAAAGTAATGGGGCAATATGTAAATAGTAAATGGAGTACTTTTGTGCTTTATGCGATTGCTGCCATTGTAACGGTTCTGAATATAATGTTGTTGGTTTCAGAATTATCTTGAACATCGGATTTTGAGTACAAAATGATTACTTATTAGAAATAAATTGATATGAAGATTATTACATATAATGTAAATGGATTGCGTGCCGCCGTGACAAAGGGATTTCCCGAATGGGTGGCAAAAGAACAGCCGGATGTGCTATGCTTGCAGGAAACAAAACTACAGCCTGAACAATATCCTGTAGAGGCATTGGAACCATTGGGATATAAACATTATCTGTATTCCGCACAGAAGAAAGGATATAGCGGAGTGGCTATTCTTACGAAGCAAGAGCCTGACCATGTGGAATATGGTATGGGTATTGAGGAATATGATAACGAAGGACGTTTTCTACGCGCTGATTATGGGGATATTTCTGTGGTAAGTGTATATCATCCGTCAGGAACGAGTGGGGATGAACGTCAAGCTTTCAAGATGGTTTGGTTGGAAAAGTTTCAGGAATACGTGGTAGAGCTTCAACGTACACGTCCAAAATTGATTCTTTGTGGAGATTATAATATTTGTCATGAAGCGATAGATATCCATGATCCTATCCGTAATGCAACAAATTCCGGTTTTTTACCGGAAGAGCGGGAGTGGATGACACGTTTTCTGAATACGGGATTTATTGATACATTTCGTTATCTTCATCCCGAAAAGCAGGAGTATACGTGGTGGAGTTACCGTTTCAATTCGAGAGCCAAGAATAAAGGGTGGCGCATTGATTACTGTATGGTGAGTGAACCGGTGCGTTCGCAATTGAAAGAAGCCAGGATTTTAAATGATGCCGTTCATTCGGATCATTGCCCGATGTTGCTGGAAATAACAGATTAAAAGATGATGGAAGATAGAATAGAAAAGGCCGTAGAGCTATTTAAAAGTGGTTTTAATTGTTCGCAATCTGTGGTAGCTGCCTTTGCGGATATGTATGGATTTACTGAGGAACAGGCATTGCGTATGTCGGCTTCATTTGGTGGAGGTATTGGGCGTATGCGGCAAACGTGTGGAGCAGCTTGCGGCATGTTCCTGCTGGCAGGATTGGAAAAAGGTGCCATTGATGGTAAGGATCGTGAAGGTAAAGCTGCCAATTATGCACTGGTGCAGGAATTGGCGGAGGAATTCAAGAAACGTAACGGCTCCATGATATGTGCAGAATTGTTGGGACTCAGAAAACCGGAAGGCTCTTCTACGCCGGAAGTACGGACAGAGCAATATTATGCGAAACGTCCGTGCGCTAAAATGGTGGAAGTAGCCGCCAGAATATGGATCGAATATTTGGAAAAGCAACAGAAATGATATATTTCTTGTAGTTTTTCTGACATGATAATGAAAAATAATAATGATAACGTGTTATATAACATAAAAATAACTATCTTTGCCGCTGAAATAAAATCTGAATTCCTTTTGGAGATTGGGTTTTAAAGCATGTCTAATTAAAAACAAAAAGAAAAATGTTAAGAGAAAAAGCTGGTGAAACTGCAGGAAAAATTTGGAATGCACTGAATGAAACTGAGGGTTTAACTGCTAAACAAATTAAGAAAGCTACGAAATTGGTAGACAAAGATTTGTTTTTAGGCCTTGGATGGTTGTTGAGAGAAGATAAAATCTCGACTACCGAAGTTGAAGGCGAACTGTTCGTAAAACTGAACTAAAAGAAAGTAACTTGTATGTTATAAAAAAATGCGTTGGTACATGAAAATGTTATCAACGCATTTTTTTATTTTACTATTTATGTGTCCAGATGTCAGAGCTGGTTTTTATATATTTTCCCGTCCTTCATAATCATCTGGAAATTTTCTTCCGGATTTCCTAGTAGGGTGATGTCATTGAGTACATCCCCATTAACGATTATTATGTCTGCCAATGCCCCTTCTTCTATTACTCCAAGCTTTCCCGGATAGGGATTTCTGGCACCCGAAAGAGACAGTAATTCTGCATTATCATGGGTTATCATTTTTAAGATTTCATAATTGCTGAACCATTTCTGCAATTTGATAATTCCTTGATTCTCATTTTTTGTGTTAGCGGGGTTGAAAAGCAAATCGGTGCCCCATGCCAGTTTAACCTTGTATTTCCGGGCTAGCTGATAGGTATTGTCTGTTCCGTGCACTACCATTTCATGCTTCTTTTGTTGTTCCGGGGTGGGATATTGGTTATCTCCCATGGTAAAAGGCTGCATACTCAACCAAACATCTTTTTCGGCAATCTGTTGCATGGTAGGTTCATCAATCAAATGCCCATGTTCAATGCTTTTTACTCCTGCCTGAATAGCTCGTTGGATAGCTCTGGGCACATATACGTGTACCATAACATACGTTCCGGCATCTTCTGCGGCTTTTACGGCCGCCCGAATTTCTTCTTCGAAGAACTGAGTATCTTGCAGACGGTCGTAAAGTGAAGCTACACCTCCACCAGTCATCAGTTTTATCTGGCTGGCTCCCAGACGGAGGTTGTTACGTGCGGCAACAGTGACGGCGTCTGCTCCATCTGCAATGATGGCGGCTCCTATTTCCTCAGTGTGTGTCAGCCCGCAGCAATCAAACGGGCGCGGTTCTTCATATATAGCCCGGAAATCCCCATGGCCGCCGGTCTGTGAAATAAGAGAACCGCTTGGATAAATTCGTGGTCCGGTGATGATACCTTCATCAATAGTACGTTTCAGTCCGAAAACTGGACCACCTGCGTCACGAATCGTCGTAAATCCGCGTTGTAATGTTGCTTCCGCTTCACGTCCGGCTTTGAGTTGCGTATAACCGTTATCGGCTGTCAGCAAATCCATCATTGTATTGCATGACAGGTAAGCGTGCCAGTGTGCATCAATCAAACCGGGTATCAGGAATTTCCCTCGACCGTCAATAATAGTGACGTTTGTATTCTCCGCTACTTGAATCGGATTCTCAGATATTGTCTTAATCTTATTATCCTCAATCAAAATATTCCCTTGAAGGGATTTTTCATTTATCCCATCGAATATACGGACATTTTCAATTAAAATACATTGTTCCATAATGATTATATAGTTTTATAAAAGAGATAATCTTTTTGTTATTGTTTTTTTAGTTTGTATCCATTCAGACCATAATACAATATATAAGCTTCTCCGGCAATGACCAACACCCATGTCCAATACCAGTTTCCACCCAGCAAGTCAGCGAAAATTCCTTGTAAGAAAGGAATAATACCTCCACCGACAACACCCATCGTCAGCAAGCCGGATGCTTTGGTTGTATATTCTCCAAGCTTGTCTGTTGCCAGTGTAAAGATGGCGGGCCACATTATTGAATGGAAGAAACCTATACATGTCAATATCCAGGGATTTGCCGTCAACATTGCTAATATTAGAAAGACGATTGCGCCAATAGAAGCAATTACCAGTTGCTTTTCGGAAGACACTTTTTTGATGAAAGACCCCAGAAAACGTCCCAATAAAAGAAATCCCCAATATAAGGCTGCCATGTGAGTGGCATTGGAAGCAAATGAGCCACCCAGTTCGGATGCGTACATATTAATATTGGCCCCGACTGCCACCTCGATACCAACATAAAAGAAAATCCCCCATACTCCTAATTTGAAATGCCTGAAAGACCATATACTTTTTTCGAGTTTCTCACCCGGCGTTTGTCGGATATTATCAATAGAAGGCATTTTTATTCTGTTTACTGCGAATGTGACAACAAGCATCAACAGAATCAATATGATAAGTGGAACAATAAACTGTTTTGTATGGATATCGTGTAGGGGTGTTCCATAAAAAATCAGATAACTGATGACAAGCGGTGCGATAGCCATACCGATTGAGTTGCTTGTTCCTCCAATCATCTGCCGTTGCAGGGCTGTGGTACTACCGAACTGGCATACGGCAAGATATAAATTGAGTACTACTTGCAGGATGGTTGCCGCCATACCAATAACAAAAGAGCCAATCAGAAATATGAAAAAACCAACAGATATTTCATTGCCAAGAATGGAAACCTGCGTTGGCATATATATATGAAAAAGTACGGCTATTTCATAAATTACCAGTCCGGTAACAAGTATCAGCAACGCCAGGAAAGATGTTTTTCGGTATCCATATTTTTCCAGCCACCGTGTTCCGAATCCTTGAGAAAGGGGATAGGCAAGAAACCATGAAAAGTTCAGCATTGTGACCAGTGCATTCGTAATATTACCATCATGTGGCAACATGGCAGTTTGCAAGGGTATTTGAAACTGTTGATTGATTACAGTAAAAAGCCCTACAATAAAATATAGTAACAGCATTACCGTAAATACGGCAAATACATTCACGTTTTTTGTTGAATTATGTTTTTGTTCCATGGTTATATTACAATTAAACAACCAAAAAGATTTCTATTTTAATGAAGTTTCAAATAAAAAAAACTCATGTTTTTCATTATCTTTGCATCCGCAAAAAATAATATAGATAACTATTGACAATGAAGAATATACGTAACTTTTGTATTATTGCCCATATCGACCATGGTAAATCCACTTTAGCTGACCGTTTGTTGGAGTTCACTAACACTATACAAGTGACTGAGGGACAGATGCTGGATGATATGGATTTGGAAAAGGAGAGAGGTATCACCATTAAGAGTCATGCTATCCAGATGGAGTATACGTATAAAGGTGAGAAGTATATTCTAAATTTGATTGATACTCCGGGACACGTGGATTTTTCTTATGAAGTATCCCGTTCTATTGCGGCTTGCGAGGGAGCTTTACTCATTGTAGACGCTTCGCAGGGAGTGCAGGCACAGACAATTTCCAATCTTTATATGGCTATTGAACATGATTTGGAGATTATTCCGGTCATCAATAAATGTGATATGGCAAGCGCAATGCCTGAAGAGGTGGAGGATGAAATAGTAGAGCTGCTCGGCTGCAAGCGTGAAGAAATTATCCGTGCTTCCGGTAAAACAGGTATGGGAGTCGAGGAAATCCTGGCTGCGGTCATCGAACGTATTCATCATCCCGAAGGCGATGAAGAAGCGCCGTTGCAAGCTTTGATTTTTGACTCCGTATTCAATTCTTTCCGGGGTATCATTGCCTACTTCAAGATTGTAAACGGTGTGATTCGTAAAGGAGACAAAGTAAAGTTCTTCAATACGGGAAAAGAATATGATGCAGACGAAATTGGAGTTCTGAAGATGGATATGGTACCCCGTCAGGAATTGCGTACAGGCGATGTCGGTTATATCATTTCAGGTATCAAGACCTCTAAAGAGGTGAAAGTGGGAGATACTATCACCCACATAGCCCGTCCCTGCAAGGAAGCCATTGCCGGTTTTGAAGAAGTGAAACCGATGGTCTTTGCAGGTGTATATCCCATCGAGGCGGAGGATTTTGAAGACTTGCGTTCTTCTTTGGAAAAATTGCAATTGAATGATGCTTCGTTGACTTTCCAGCCGGAGTCTTCATTGGCATTGGGGTTCGGTTTCCGTTGCGGATTCTTGGGACTGCTCCACATGGAGATTGTGCAGGAACGTCTGGATCGTGAGTTTGACATGAACGTGATTACTACCGTGCCGAACGTATCTTATAATATATACGATAAACAAGGTCACATGACCGAGGTGCACAACCCCGGCAGTATGCCCGATCCTACTTTGATTGACCGTATCGAAGAACCCTATATCCGTGCCTCTGTAATTACTACTACCGATTATATCGGTCCCATCATGACACTCTGCTTGGGTAAACGTGGTGAATTGGTGAAGCAGGAATATATTTCGGGTAACCGCGTAGAGATATACTATGATATGCCGTTAGGCGAAATCGTTATCGACTTCTATGATAAATTAAAGAGTATTTCCAAAGGATATGCCTCTTTCGATTATCATCCCAACGGTTTCCGTCCCTCCAAACTGGTAAAACTGGATATTCTGTTGAATGGTGAACCGGTGGACGCACTTTCTACTTTGACGCATTTTGATAATGCATACGAATTGGGACGCCGCATGTGCGAGAAGTTGAAGGACCTGATTCCGAGACAGCAGTTTGATATTGCCATTCAGGCAGCAATCGGCGCTAAGATTATTTCCCGCGAAACCATCAAGGCGGTACGTAAGGACGTTACCGCCAAGTGTTACGGTGGTGATGTGAGCCGTAAGCGTAAATTGCTTGAAAAGCAGAAGAAAGGAAAGAAGCGCATGAAGCAGATTGGTAATGTAGAAGTGCCGCAGAAAGCGTTCCTGGCAGTGCTGAAATTGGATTAGTTTTTAAACAATTCATATAACTTAGGGGTTGTTCTCTTTCCGTAGGGCTCTCTTGGCAACCCCTTTTAATTTTAACTAAATGAGAAAAGTTCTATCGTTTTCAGCCTTCCTGATGGTGGGCTTGTTCGTTTCCCAATATCTCCCTGTATGGGCAGGTGGAAACTATGATGCGGTAAAGACCGTATCGAATGTGCTTCTTTATGTTTGTCTCGGTTTCATTATGATTAATGTGGGGCGAGAGTTTGAAGTCGATAAATCCCGTTGGCAAACCTATGCAAAAGACTATTTCATCGCTATGGCTACGGCCGCTATGCCCTGGTTATTCATTGCAATCTACTACATCTTTGTGTTGCTTCCTCCTGAATATTGGAACAGTTGGGAAGCTTGGAAAGAAAACCTGTTGCTGAGCCGTTTCGCTGCTCCAACCTCTGCCGGTATATTGTTTACAATGCTCGCTGCCATTGGTTTAAAATCCAGTTGGATTTATAAGAAGATTCAGGTATTGGCAATCTTCGATGACTTGGATACCATTCTTTTAATGATTCCCCTACAGATAATGATGATTGGTCTTCGTTGGCAACTTCTGGTTATTATCTTTATTGTCTTCCTGCTCCTCTCTTTCGGTTGGAAACAGTTGGGCAGATACAACTGGCGGCAGGATTGGAAAGCTATTCTACTGTATTCCGTAGTGGTCTTTGTATGTACCCAGGCGTTTTATCTCATCAGTAAACATCTGTATGGTGAGGACGGAAGCATACATATAGAAGTATTGTTACCGGCTTTTGTATTGGGAATGGTTATAAAGCATAAGGAGCATGATACCCCTGTGGAACAAAAAGTATCTACGGGAGTTTCATTTATTTTCATGTTTCTGGTAGGTGTCAGTATGCCCCGTTTCTTGGGAGTGGATTTTACTGAAGTTTCAACCGGACAATATTCTGTCACCGGTTCACAGGAAATGATGTCTTGGGGAATGATTGCCTTGCATGTAATCATTGTTTCGTTGCTATCCAATGTCGGTAAGCTATTTCCTGTCTTTTTCTATCGCGACCGTAAGTTGAGTGAACGCCTGGCGCTTTCCATCGGTATGTTTACCCGTGGTGAAGTGGGGGCGGGTGTCATTTTCATAGCTTTGGGATACAATCTAGGTGGACCGGCATTGATAATTTCAGTACTCACCATAGTGCTTAATTTAATTTTAACAGGTATATTTGTACTGTGGGTGAAAAAACTGGCACTGATGAGCTACAAGGAATAGTCCTCCGGGACTTTCTTTCTTTGTGGAAAAAACAAAATCTTAAATCAAATAATACTTATGATTATTCTACGTACTGTGAAAAACATCTCGTCGCTCAACATCGTGGCGAGTATTTTGCTATTCCTGACCGCTATCATGGCTGCCGTCATTGCCAACTCATCGATGGCTCCCGTCTACTTGAATTTTCTTTCGCAGGAACTGCATTTACGCATCGGCGATTTTAACCTCTTGTCTCATGGCGGCCATCCGCTGACGATGATTGAGTTTATCAACGACTGCCTGATGACCGTTTTCTTCCTGGCAGTGGGACTGGAGATAAAACGTGAACTGCTCGTAGGAGAATTATCCTCTTTCCGTAAAGCCTCTTTGCCATTCATTGCCGCCTGTGGTGGTATGTTGGTTCCGGTTCTCATCTATTCATGCCTGGTAGCTTCCGGTACTCCTGAAACACAGGGAATGGCGATACCTATGGCTACTGATATAGCTTTTTCATTGGGCGTTCTCAGCTTGTTGGGAAAACGTGTACCATTAAGTTTAAAGATATTCCTGACGGCGTTTGCCGTGGTAGATGACATTGGCGGTATTCTGGTTATTGCCATATTCTACAGTTCCGAGGTCGCCTATGGATATTTAATCGTGGCGGCTATGCTCTATGTCTTCCTTTATTATATGGGCAAGTTTGGCATGACGCAGAAAATCTTCTTCCTCTTCTTTGGAATAATCATCTGGTATTTGTTCCTTCAATCAGGCATTCACAGCACCATTTCGGGCGTGATACTGGCATTTGTCATACCTGCCCGTCCCCGTTTGGACGCCGGAAAATATATAAAACGTATTCGTGACGTTATAAGTACGTTTCCTGTATCCGATTCGGATAAGATAGTACTGACTAATGAGCAGATAGCCACATTGAAACAAGTGGAGCAAGCCTCCGATTTTGTGATAAGCCCGTTGCAGTCATTGGAAGATAATTTGCACGGTGCTGTAAATTTTGTTATCCTGCCACTGTTTGCCTTTGCCAATGCCGGAGTGGTGTTTAGCGGAGAAGGCAGTGTGGTGGGAGATGTAAGTATAGCCGTTGCCGCAGGTCTGCTTTTGGGTAAGTTCTTAGGTATCTATTTGTTTACCTGGCTCACGATTAAGAGCGGGGTGGCCCTGATGCCTCCCGGTATGAATTGGAAAAACATAGCGGGAGTATCTTTATTGGGAGGTATCGGTTTCACTGTATCATTGTTTATAGCCAATCTATCCTTTGCAGGCAGCTACCCCCACCTGTTGAATCAGGCTAAGTTCGGAGTACTTTGCGGAACCGTTGTTGCCGGAATATTGGGATATATTGTGCTGAATATGGTGTTGCCCAAAGTGAGAAAGTAGAAAATCTCTTGTTTTTTGTTTCTTTATTCACTGTTTACAAACATTGCGGACATAACGCCCGTTTGAGAATGGCATGCAACGTTGCATGCCATTAAACTATATAAAGTATGAAAACAGTCGGAGTAGAGAAAGATGTAGGGGAGGGCATGGAACTTGCTCCCTATATGGCAGTAGTGATTGAACAGTTGAAGCGTGAACGCAAGTTTCCGGCAGCACATGGATACCTTTGTGCGCTTCATTCTTTCCAGCGGTTTGCAGGGGGAGGGGACGTACCTCTGCCGATGGACGAAGTTTTTACCCGCGAACGTTTGAAAGCATACGAAGAATGGTTGTTAGTGCGGCAAAAGCGGGAACTGAATACGGTTTCAGATTATATGCGCACCTTGCGTGCTGTGTACAATCGCCTGATGCCGCCCGGCACTGCGGGACACGATCCAAAAATGTTTGGCGATGTATATACAAAGGTCGTTTCAAAAACCAAACGTGCCCTCAACAAAAGACAGATAGAACATCTGCTGGCAGTTGATGCTTCCTCCCTGACCAAAGAACAACAAGCCGTGCTTGCCTATTTCCTGCTGATGTTCATGTTGCGAGGTATGCCTTTCATTGACTTGGCTCACCTGCGTAAGAGTAATATCCGGAATGGCTATCTCATGTACCATCGTCATAAAACAAAGAAACCGTTGAGTATGGAAGTTCCTCCACATGCGCTTAGGCTGATAGAGCAATATTCTGATACAGGTTCGGATGTAGACTATTTGTTTCCTATTCTTCAAAAGGAGCTACACAGTGGGTGGGAAGAATATCAATGCTATCAGTCAGCATTACGCCGTTTCAATCGGATACTGAAGGATATTATTTTTCGGTTATTACCTGATGTGCAAATCAGTTCTTACACCGCCCGCCACACATGGGCGACCCTTGCTTATCACATGGGAGTACCTGTAGGACGTATCAGTCAATCATTGGGGCATTCTTCCATCCGGGTAACGGAAGTTTATTTAAAACCTTTTGATAACAAACAACTCGATGAAACAAATAGACAAGTTCTTGCTTCTGTGAAGAAAAGTAAATGGAAAGATAAGGCGGTCTTTAATACGTTGTAGTAGACTGTTTTAAACAGAAGTTACTTACCAAGTAACGGAAATATTCGCCTGCAAATATATGCTTATTTTTACAAGCATACAATATATTATTAAAAAATATTACAAAAAACAAATGCGCTTCTAAAGCATGACGGCATAAAATAAGAAAAACACATATTATTTCCACTTCCTATCTCAATAGATATATGAAATGTACTTTCCGCTTTATTACTTTTAAAGTGGAGTAGAGATCTTATGTACTTTCTTCTTTTGGAAAGTCTTTTTTATCCTAAATAATGCGACCTGAAAACGCTTTTTCTGACCGCATGAGATGACAAATTCCATTACTTGGTAAGTAACAGAAAATCAAAAGCAGACTACGATGTTAACAATACGTACACAAACGGCCATTTCGGTGCTGCATGCCATCGCCTCAGGCGATGCCACGCAGTCAATAGGTTTTCTTCTTTCTGAAGAGGAACTTCAAGACTTGTTCAACAAACTGGAACAAAGATTCCTTATCCGCCGTTTCCCGGAGAAGGCTCCGGGAACACTGTCCTCCTATAAACTGTGCTGTCCCTTGGCAAACATATCCCTGCTGGATGTCCTGGAAGCTACAAACGAGCCTGTCCGCTTCAACAGGCCGACCCCCGAAGATTTTTACATCCGCCACGAACTGATGGCGCATAAGGTCGGCGTGCTCAACCAAGTGGCGCGGACTTTCCTTGCAGACATCAAAATCTCCGACTGGTAAATCTTAAACCATCCCCCCAACATTATGGATATGCTTAACTACATAAAAGGCATCAAACGAGTCCCCGCCTGCTGCGTACTGCTGTTCGGCATCCTCTGCGGCATCCAAGCCCAAGAGGATACGGCCGAGGACATCTCCGACAAACCGGTACTGCTCTATTTCCGCTTCGACAAGTCCCTCGTGGATAGCGGATCCCATGACAACCGCCATACACTCCGTGTGTTGCACGAACTCTTTTCGGACAGCGCGATAACCTGCCGTATTGAGGGTGTCAGTGTCCGTGCCTATTCCTCTCCCGAGGGGAACGTAACTTACAACCACAACCTTGCCCGGCGCCGCGTAAGGGCGGTAAAAGGCTATCTCGTATGGAAATACCCCCACCTGAACCAATATTCCATCCATACGGATGCGTGCGTGTTGGAATGGGAAGGGCTGCTGCCCTTTATCGGTAGTTTTCCGGACATACCGTGTCGCAGTCAAGTAATGGATATCCTTTCCTCGGATATCAGCAATGAGGTGAAAGAAACCCGGCTGAAAGCTGTTGGTGGCGGTTCGGCTTACTGGTATATCCGTCGTAAGATTCTTCCTGAACTTAGAAACGCGTCGGTCTGTACAGTCTTTATCCGCCCCATGAAGCACCCGGAGTCTTCACATCCGGTGGCGTTCCAAGCCGACGTTTTCGATACTAACATCATCCCGAACGGCGCTTCTTCCGGTCATGCCGGACGAAGTGGGAGCGTCTCTTCTCCCTCATACGAAAAGGGAGGAAAGGGAAGGGACGCTTCGGTTACGCCCTGCATGACAGGTGGAGCCTACGTTACCGGTATATCC
>ULTJ01038083.1_pt1 | contig 18152 bp, 13 predicted proteins | sample 1957491 | NCBI WGS metagenome assembly ULTJ01 (sample SAMEA4835731, study PRJEB28245) | human gut metagenome | biome: gut microbiome; material: fecal sample | place: Denmark | collected 2008 | reverse complement strand
CCGAAAGATAATAGGCATAATTGTTCAGCGCTCCGATATTCGAAGAATTATAAACCAACGCAGAATCATAAGCCGCGTAGGCTTCTTTGTTTAAGTCTTTGGTATGATAGGCATCGCCCAAAATAGAATAGAAGTCCGATACTACCTCTTTCTTACTATTATCCGTCACGTGCGTCAACGCCTTTTGGCAAACGGCAATAACATCATCCGTCCGTTCCGCCTGATTATAGGCGATAGCCAGATAGAAATAGAATTCCAACATCTCCGGATTGGCTTCAATCCCCGCTTCGCACAAACCGATTACATCGGTATAGTCTTCCTTACGTACCGCTTCACCAAGCAGCATCATCCGGGCAGCGGTATTGGTCGGTTCAATCTCCAACACTTGACGTAAAACGGGTAATGACTCTTTGTTCATTCCTTTGGAAAGGAGATATTGGGCATACAGCATCGGCAGTTGCGCGTCGTCAGGTTCTTGCTCCAAAACACGGTTGAAAAGATTAATAACCAAAGTACTGTCTTTACTCTCCTGTTCATTCTGAATGATGAATTGGCGCATTACGTTCAACTTTGTATCCGAAGCCACTTTTTTGTTCAGCAATAAGGTATCCAACTGTTGCTGGTAGAGTTCCTTTTGCCCGGTAGCATCGTAATAAGAAGCCAGCGAATACATAGCCATAGCATTATCAGGTTCTGCATCCAGCACTTTCCGATAGAGGTTATAGGCTTCCTCTTTCTTTCCATTTTGCAGATAAACATCGCCCAAGACAACCTGATAGCGTGTATCCATGGGGTATTCGGCAACCAGACTTTCAATTTCGTTGAAAGCATTCTTGTTATCTTTCATCTGCAAATAGATACGGAATTTCTCCATACTTATCTGCTCGTTCTTACCCATCTTCTCCTCCAAGCAGTTCAGAGTGGCAATCACTTTGTCATATTCCTCTCCCTGATTATAAATTTCAAGCAAGGCATATAGCGGGTCTAACTTATCGGGAAAGCGTGTAGCCATGCCTTCCAGCAACTTTTTAGCCTTTTCCGTCTCATTCTGCTGCTGATAAAGATTTGCCAACCCCTGGCTGTACCAATAGTTATCGGGATCGTTCTCCACCGCCTTTTCAAGAGCAGCCTGCCCTTGCGGCACCTGCTTCAGGTAGATATAATACTGTGCCAACTCATATAAAGCCGACGAAGCATTCGGGTTGATGGCCAGACAATGCTGAAGCAAATTAAAAGCAGCGGCATATTCTTTCTGAATCTTCAACCGGGCAGCTTCCAGAAAGAAATAATCGTACTTACGTTGCTGCTCGGGAGTAAGCTCCACAGCCACATCTGCCGATTGCCCTTTGACTCCCCTGCGGGAAGTTCCGCAAGAAGCAAACAGGATACAGACCAGTAAGCATGCGATAGTTAGAATTCTTCTATTTTTCATTTAAAACTTCCTTATACACCCGTGTGGCCGAAACCACCGGCACCGCGTTCTGTTTCATCCAACACTTCAACTTCCTGCAAGGTAGGTTGTTCATGGCGGGCTATTACCATCTGGGCAATGCGTTCCCCGTCTTCAATCACAAAGGTTTCCGAAGAAAGATTTACCAGAATGATGCAAATCTCACCCCGGTAATCGGCATCAATCGTTCCCGGTGAATTAAGAACGGTAACCCCTTTCTTGATAGCCAACCCGCTACGCGGACGGACTTGTGCTTCATAGCCTGCGGGTAACGCGATGTAAAGTCCCGTAGGAACCAGGCAGCGCTGCATCGGTTGCAGGGAAATGGGTTCGGAAAGATTGGCACGGAGATCCATACCGGCAGACAATTCAGTTGCATACGCGGGTAGCGGATGCTTTGATTTATTGATAATCTGAACGTTCATGATTATGATTTACGATTTTACGATGTACGATTAATATTACTCTATTTACTAAGCGTATTATCACAATTAATTTATATGATAATTGCACATTAGCACTTATTTAACGGGCGAAATTACGGATTTTGAAGTAAATAGTAATACATTTGCAGTTAAATAATGAGAAACGAAGCTGTTACAACAGTAATTTCAATCGTAAATCGTACATCGTAAAATCGTAAATAAAGTGATGGATTGGACCACCCTCATCTCCGCCAAACGTTTCGGTTTGGAAGAATTTCATGAAGAACGGCGCGAAAACCGCTCTGAGTTCCAACGTGATTATGACCGGCTTGTCTTTTCTGCTCCCTTCAGAAGATTACAGAATAAGACACAGGTATTTCCTCTGCCCGGTAGTATTTTCGTACATAACCGATTGACGCATAGCCTGGAAGTATCTTGTGTGGGCCGCTCGCTGGGCAATGATGTAGCCAAAGCCATCCTTGCCCAACGACCGGAACTTCAAAATTCTTACCTGCCGGAAATAGGGTCTATCGTATCCGCTGCTTGCCTGGCTCATGATTTAGGCAACCCACCCTTCGGGCATTCCGGTGAACGTGCTATTTCTACTTTCTTCTCCGAAGGGAAAGGTATGGCGCTGAAAAAAGACCTGACTGCGGAACAATGGGAAGACTTGATACATTTTGAAGGAAACGCCAATGCCTTCCGCTTGCTCACCCACCAGTTTGAAGGACGGAGAAAAGGAGGGTTCGTTTTGACCTACTCTACCTTGGCCAGTATCGTTAAATATCCCTTTTCATCGAGTCTTGCGGGTAAAAAGTCCAAGTTCGGCTTCTTTACGACAGAGGAGGACAGTTTCCGGCAGATAGCCGAAGAACTGGGCATGAAGAAGTTGAACGACTGTCCTTTGGAATATGCCCGGCACCCATTGGTTTATCTGGTGGAAGCAGCGGACGACATCTGCTACCAGATGATGGATATTGAAGACGCACACAAGCTGAAGATACTCACCACGCGTGAAACGCAGGATTTACTTCTTTCCTATTTTCCCGAAGAACGGAAATCGCACATGTTGAAGACACTGGAGATAGTCAGCGACGTAAATGAACAAATGGGATATCTCCGTTCTTGTGTCATCGGGTTGTTGATTCGGGAGTGCACTCAAGCCTTTTTGGACAATGAAACAAAGATTCTGGAAGGAGATTTCAAAGGGAGTCTGATTAAACACATTTCCGATTTGCCCGCTTCCGCTTACAAACATTGCGCAGATGTTTCTTTGCAGAAGATTTACCGTTCACGTGATGTACTGGACATTGAGTTGGCGGGGTTCCGCATCATCAGCACCTTACTCGACCTGATGATTGAAGCCGTACGTTCTCCGGAAAAAGCGTATTCGCAACTGCTCATCAACCGTGTGTCGGGACAATATAACATAAAAGCGCCCGTACTCTACGAAAGAATACAGGCGGTATTAGATTATATTTCCGGCATGACGGATGTATTTGCGCTCGACCTTTACAGGAAAATCAACGGGAACAGCCTTCCGGCCGTTTAACCTGTCTGCCCATTCAACTTATCTGCTCGGATAGAAGATTTTATTTGCACCGGAAGTTAGTTTGCAGGCTTCCGGTTCACTTTCTATAAAAGACTGAATGTGACGGACACGTTTATCTGCCAGTATCTCGTCCACCGCAATCAAGATACCCGTTTCTTCCACATCACCAAAACCATAGTTAATGGCAGTCCCGAACATACGCATAGTGGGGCTAAGACTCATATAAGCATTCACCAAAGGAGGGATGTTATAACCCAACTTACGTATCTCGCAATTCAATATCTTATAGTCTTCCTTAAAGGTATCTTTACAGAACAAAGCGGCCAAATCAGACTCTTTCGCTTCCATTTCCAACGGTTTCATCGGAGTTATCAGGTTATCTTTATCCCCAAAATGCTTTTTCAGGAAATAAAGAATCATGTCACGTCCCTGACGATGATAGCTCGGATACATGGTTACTTTACCAAAGAAATATTTCACATTGGGCATAACCACAGTCAATGCTCCCAAACCGTCCCATAAATTATCCAACGCAAACAGCCCTTTGCTGCCGGCACGGGTAGATTGATATTCCAAAGTAACGAATGAACGACCTAGCTCGATTGTAGTAGGAAGATACTCCTTGAGGAACTTTTCAGAGAAGTTGAACATGTGCGATGTAGCCAAGATAGGTGCGCCATGCTCATCAAAGCGAACTTCCGTACCTAGAATATAGCGATAACCGCCTAGAATTTCTTCTGCCTCCGGGTTCCAGACAATCAACTGCTTATAGGGATTGTCCATGATATCGTATTCATCGATATCCATCGACATTCCCGTTCCACCCCCCGCAGCACGGAATGCGATTTCACGCAGACGTCCAATCTCTTTCATGATATTCGGAGAGTCCTGAGCCGTAATAATGTATATCTGATTATTACTTTTATTCGTCATGCGCAAGCGCTTGTCTTCGGTCAACTCGGCTTTCAACAGTTCTTTGCTAATCGGTGCAATTATATCTTCCATATTACTTAAATTGAGAATAGAGAAGTGAAAAATGAAGAGATATTCCCCTTTTTCAGCTCTCCAGTTCTTTAATTTCTAATTTTCAATCTATAATTTATATACAATGTCCTTTACATACTGCGCCCATTGCACAGGCGTTTTCGACTTATCGAACGTTTGCCAGGGAATAGGCTTACCAATAGTAATGGTAAATGTTTTATGACGGTTCTTCAACATTTCATCTGCCAGATATAACATGGCAATATTAAACTTAATACCTAATGCCTTACAGAGATTTGCCAGATTATAAAAAAAGTTAGAGTTACGACCTTCAAAATGAATGGGCACTACATCCCGGTGAGCTTCAACGCTCTTCACAATAAATGCCTTCTTCCAATCCAAGTCACGAATAACCCCATGTTGGCGACGGGAACACAATCCGGCTGGAAACATTATCAATTGGTCATCGGACGCAAACCCCGCCTCAACCATCCTCGGAAAATCCTTCGCCTGCTTACCCGTCTTATTAATAGGTATACAGAGCGGTGCCAATCCTTGCAGATTCATCAGCAGGTCGTTCACCATGTATTTCACCTTACCATTATAAAAGGAACCCAACACATAACCTAAGGCTACACCATCCTGTCCCCCTAACGGGTGATTGGAAACAAATGTGTAAAGTCCTTCTTTAGGCAGGTTTTCTTCACCTTTCACCACCAGTTTGGCATCCAGGAACTCCAAACAAGCTTTCAGGAAATCTACCCCGACCTTATCTTTCGACTCCCTTAAAAAAACATTCAGTTCATCCTGGTGAACAATGCGTTTCAAGTAGGATACGACAAATTTAGGGATATACTTTACATGCTTCGGGGCTTTTTCCCGAAGTATCTTATCAATGTCAATCAAAAATAAAGAGTCGTCAGCCATTCTTCTTGTGATGAAATGATTGCGCAAAATTAACGCATCTTTTTAATTAAATGCAAATAATTGATAGAAAACTACACCCAAATTCTATCAAATAGCACCCAAAATCCGTCAATTGATAGTTTTCACCCCAAAGATTGGCAAAAATCCGTCTGCCACAGAGAAAGAACTTTCGTAAACTTGCATTGCTGAAAAGCTAAACGAACTAATAACCAAAAAACAAAGCACATTATGAATAGTATTACATTTAAAAAAGATTTGCTCGGAGCACAAGACGATTTATTACGTTTTGCATACAAACTGACTTCCGACCGTGAAGAAGCAAATGACCTGCTACAGGAAACCTCCCTGAAAGCTTTGGATAATGAAGACAAATATATGCCTGATACCAATTTCAAAGGCTGGATATATACAATCATGCGCAACATCTTTATAAATAACTACCGCAAGGTGGTACGTGACCAGACGTTTGTAGACCAGACTGACAATCTATACCACCTGAATTCGCCCCGGGAAGCTACTACCGATAATACGGAAAGCGCATACGACTTGAAAGAGATGCACCGCATTGTCAACGCCCTGCCGCGTGAATATAAAGTACCGTTCTCCATGCATGTTTCCGGCTTCAAGTACCGCGAGATAGCAGAAAGACTTGGACTTCCGCTGGGAACCGTAAAGAGCCGCATATTCTTTACCCGCCAGAAACTACAACAAGAATTGAAAGATTTTGTTTAATCAAAGAAATAATCAGCTATTTCCATAAAATATAGTGTAGATTTTTAGTTGTGTCAAAAGGGAAGAGGTTGTGTCAAAATGCTGGCACAACCTTTTTTATGCGCAAGGGGTTGTGTCAAAACGTTGGCACACCCCCTTTTATTCCGTTTAGCCCCCACTATTTCAAAAAAATCATTTCTTCACGAGAATACCCACTTCACCGATGGAGGTACAAGACTTTCCGGTAATTTCAGCCAGTGGTTCAAGCTTGAAATAGCGCGCACGACAGTTCTCACCGAAACGCACAAAATAAGGAACAGGATTATGCATGATATTGCTGAACTCTCCGGCAACATTGCATTTTTTCCACGACTTCCCATCCATACTTACATAGAAGGCATATTTATAAATAGTACCCGACTGGTCGTCGCCGGCAACAGGAGTATAACTGAATCCGATAACTTCTACCACCTGTCCCATATCAACCGCCAACGGCTGAAGTGAAGACGTGCGCCAAGCAGTGCCCCTGTCACCATCAATGGCCAAACGAGCGTTTGCATCACCCTCTATTACATGCCAATCTTTGGTAGATATATCACTCAGCCGCACTGACGTGCTCTCATCAACCAAAGGTTCGGCATAAAACAAGCCCGCCTTCAAGATATTAGCTTTTCCACGGGCGGAACGAATGGTGACACGTATCCTATCGACCTCCATGTCAGAAAAACGAATGAGCCGCTTATACCCCACGGTGGTCCCCTCGGCCATATAACGCCATGAACCATTGGAATAGGCTTCCACAAGGAAATCTTCTACACGCTGCCCTTTGGCAATATCTTCCTGAATGAGGAAGGTATTTACCAAAGCTCCCTTCCGGGTCTCATACGTACGGACATCGCCGGAAGACGCCTGCCAATAAGCATCACCTTCCCGGAGGGAATTCGTATCAAAAGTCTTTTTCAAGTAGGCAGAAAGCTCTTTGAGACGATCTACGTCATGTTCATTTATGAGCCCCCGTCTATCCGGCGGGATGTTGAGCAACAATACCGAATTGTAGCCCACAGACTTGAAATAAATATCTGCAAGATGCGCCAAAGACTTTACTTGCTTATCCTGCTCGGCATGATAGAACCATCCCGGACGAATGGAAACATCCACTTCGGAAGGATACCAGAACAATTCCCGGGCACGCGCCACCATATCCCGTCCACTCAAATCCCGGGTTGTTTCAAGGAGGCCAAGTTCTTTCCGCAATTGCGCGCTACGGGGATAAGACCCCGGCGCCAGCACCGTAGCGCTCCATTCCGTTTCTCGCCCGATACCCTTCTCGTTGCCTACCCAGCGTACATCGTCTCCCATAATGGCGGTTACCGCTTTCGGCTGGAGACGGCGAATAGTCTTCAAAATAGTATCCCAGTCATACACTTGTTTCTTACCATTAGGTCCTTCACCATTAGCACCGTCAAACCAAACCTCGTGCACTTCACCATAATTGGTCAGCAGTTCCGTAAGCTGTTCGACAAAAAAACGGTTATAGGCGGGAATATCTCCATAGCAAGCGGCATTGCGATCCCAAGGTGAGAGATAGACACCGAATTTAAGGCCATACTTATCACAAGCATTACGAAGTTCCCTCACAACGTCCCCTTTTCCACCGCGCCAGGAACTGGATGCTACCGAATGACGGGTCGTCTTCGTAGGCCACAAGCAGAAACCATCGTGATGTTTCGCCGTAATGATAGCCATCTTGAAACCTCCTTCTTTGAGGGAACGTACCCACTGGTCACAGTCCAATTCTGTGGGATTAAAAATGACGGGGTCTTCCGTTCCATCTCCCCACTCCCTACCCGTGAAAGTATTGATGCCAAAGTGCAGAAAAGCGGTCAATTCCATCTGTTGCCACTCCAACTGCTGCGGGGTGGGCACCAAGCGGGAAGCCATATCCAACTTTTGTTCCGCCGTAGCTCCGGCGGGAAAAACGATATTTTTTTCATAATAAGTCTCCTGCGCCCGCAAGGCTGCAAAGACTGTAAAGGCACAATATGCCGCTAACAACATTCGTTTCATACGCAAATTCAGACTTAATATCTAATAGAATCATTATATTGCTCTTGCAATGCCGCAAGGTCAACCTTCAAGCCCTCCACCACTTTTGCCATATCGGGACGTCCATAGACATTGTGCATTTCAGTAGAGTCATTCTTCAAATCGTAGAGTTCCCACTCATCGATATCATCATAAAAATGAATCAATTTATAACGTTCGGTACGTATCCCATAGTGCCGCTTCACCTTATGCTCGGCAGGATATTCATAATAGTGATAGTACAATGCCTTACGCCAATCGGCAGGCTTCTCGCCCTTCAGCAACGGAACGAGGGAAACACCTTGGATATCACCGGGTATTTGCGCACCCGCAAGTTCCAGGAAAGTGGGTGCATAATCTATATTCTGCACCATTTCGCAGATATCCCCTTTACGGCTGAAATCCTTCGGCAAATGCATAACCAAAGGTGTACGCATGGACTCTTCATACATGAAACGCTTGTCAAACCAGCCATGCTCACCCATATAAAAGCCCTGGTCGGAGGTATATACCACCAACGTGTTATCCAGCAAATTCTTTTCTTTCAGATAGTCGAGTACCCGGCCGACATTATCATCCAAAGACTTCACGGTTTTCATGTAATCCCTCATGTAACGCTGGAACTTCCAGTCGGCAAGTTCCTTGCCCTTAAGATTTTGTTTATAGAAGTCTTCTATTATAGGCCCGTAGAATTTATCCCAGGCAGCCCGCTGGCCTTCATCCATACGCCCGAGATAGTGTTCATAAAGAGCTTTCAGCCGGGTTTGCTTATCGGGACGCAGCATCTTCAAGTCATAAATCATATCCATGTCTTTCACGATGCCCATTTCTTGGGCGGCAGCGGCAGGACGTCCTTCGTAATCATCAAAAAAGTTATCGGGAAGCGGGAAAGTCTTATCTTCATAAAGCGCCAGGTTGCAGGTATCCGCCAACCAATTGCGGTGGATAGCCTTATGATGAATCAAGAGACAGAATGGCTTGTCTTTATCCCGCTTATTCTCCATCCAGTCTATGGCATCATCCGTTATGATATTCGTCACATAGCCGTGCTTCCGTATCCTACTCTTGTCCTGGGTAATGAAATCGGGATTGTAATAATCTCCCTGCCCGGGTAGAATCTCCCAATAATCGAAGCCCGAAGGCATGCTTTCCAAATGCCACTTACCTACAAGCGCCGTCTGGTAGCCTGCCCGTTGCAGGAGTTTCGGAAAGGTCTGCTGAGAAGAGTCGAATACGCAAGTAGAGTTATCATAGAACTTATTGGCGCAACTGTGCTTACCCGTAATCATGCAGGCACGGCTGGGTCCACTCAGGGAGTTGGCGACAAAACTATTTGTAAAGCGCACGCCGTCGGCCGCTATCCTGTCCAAATTGGGGGTTTCCATATAACGACGGTCATAGCAGCTCATCATTTGCGCCGTATGGTCGTCCGTCATTATATACACAATGTTATACTGTTTCCGCTCCCCGCTTTTCTTTTGGGAAACACAAGAGAGCATTGAAGCTACAAGCGTGGCACCGGTCAGAGAGTAAAAAATCTTAGTAGGCAATGAGTTCATTATGGTAGATTAATTAGTTAGAAGAAAAACGAGACAGGCAGTGTCACCTGAAAATCATCACTGTTTCTATGTTCTTGCTTGATAATTGCCGCCATCCGCTTCACGATATCCGGATGTGAAGCCGCGACGTCATGGTCTTCGTGGATATCGGCCGCAAGGTCGTACAAATGAGGAATACCTTTCTTGACAACCATCTTCCAGTCGCCCATACGCACACCTATCTGGTCGGTCTCGTGGAATTCCCAGTAAAGGAATTCATGTTCCCGCTGCTCCCCGTCGCCCAGCAATGCGGGGACAAAGGATATACCGTCGAAACAGTCATCCGCAAGCTTCTTATTGATGTACTTCTTCGGAAAAGCCTTGTCTTCCACCAACTCACAGAAAGTCGGCATAATATCATAGAAGGCAAGCTGATGCTCATTCACCGAACCGGCAGGGACATGCCCCGGCCAACGTACAATGAAAGGAATCCGAATACCCCCTTCGTAGCATTGCCGTTTCAGGCCACGCAACTTGCCATCCCTGCCAAAGAAAGCAGGATCGGCCCCTCCCTCTTCGTGAGGGCCATTGTCGCTACTGAAAATGACAATCGTATTCTCATCCAACCCCTTCTCTTTCAGTTTTTCCAAGACCTCACCCACATAATAGTCCAAACGGGTAATCATACCGGCGAACTCGGCATGCGTATGTTCCACCGCATTATAGCGGGAACCTTCCTGCCCTCCCCAGGTTTTATCCACAAAGAATTTCTTCTTATAACCTTTCAAGATGGAATCATTGGGCTGCGCCAGCTCCGCATGAGGCAACGTATAGGTGAAGAAGCCGTAGAAAGGCTGGTTCCCGTCCTGTTTATCGAGCCACTCAAGCGCTTTCCGGTGTATAAGGTCGGCCGAATATTGCGAACGTTTCTTGTAATCGTCTCCAAACATCGGATGGTTGATGTTATCCTCCATCACAACGCGAACAACTCCCGTATCGCCCTCCAGCTTACTGTACTTGTTCAGGAAATTGGGATAATATAAATGCGCCTGAAACTGGCATATAAAACCATAATATTCGTCCACTCCCCTTTTGTCGGGCGTGGAGCAAGAGCCTTCATAACCGCCTGCCCACTTTCCAAACATACCGGTGGCATAACCATTTTTCTTCATAACTTCGGGAATGATTATATGGCCTGCCTCATACGGTTCCTGCCCCACTACAGAGAAGTCCTTGTTGATGCCATATTGTACCATCGGAACTCCCCGCCAGTATTCTTTATTTCCCCTGACATGCGTATGCCCCGTATGCTGTCCGGTCATCAATGAAGCCCGCGACGGCGCGCTTACCGGACTACCCGCGTATGCCTGCGTAAACCGCATGCCCTCTTGCGCCATACGGTCTATATTCGGAGTCTGAATATACTTCTGCCCATAACAGCCCAAATCACCGTATCCCATGTCATCACACAGAATAAAAATAATATTAGGCTTAGCAGGTTTATTTGCTGCATTACCATATAAAGAGGCGGCCAACAGGCCTGTTCCCAAAGTAAACGTTATGTTTTTCATACGATTAGAAGGTTATCCATGTCACTAGTATTATTATCTGCCGCTAAATTACAAATTTATACGGTTTCTCTCATAAATAAAAGATATATATATCAGCCATCTATGGAAAAAGATTAAGCTGATTCCTATTTTCATCATCACTAAGCCGTAGTTGCTCCGTAGTTTCTCCATGCAAAGTACCATAAATACAGGGAAACTATGGATAAACTACGGAGCAACTACGGTACAACTATGCAATAAACTTGGCACGAAAATGATTTAAGCATGGTTTATGCATGGGGGAAGTACGGCTTAAATAAAAAGCATAAGTCCATAGCGATTCCCCACCAATAAAGCGTTTCAGCACACTGTTCATTTTCAACGGAATAAGTAATTAACAAGGTGTTGAAAACTTCTATAGAAAGTTTTAACTAAAAGATGTGGGGAATTGTGGGGAAATGTGTATTTTTACCGTCGCTTATTATAATAAGGTGAAAATGATACGTTTTTTAGGCAATATCGAAGCAAAGACAGATACAAAGGGACGCGTATTCATCCCTGCCGTCTTCCGGAAGCAGCTGCAAGCCGCCTCCGAGGAGAAGCTCGTATTGCGCAAAGACGTATTCCAGGACTGTCTGGTCCTCTACCCGGAAAGTGTCTGGTTCGCAACGCAAAACCAACTTCGGCAGCGGCTGAACAAGTGGAACGCTAAACATCAACAAATCTTCCGGCAATTTGTAAGTGACGCGGAAATCATGGTTCCCGATGGGAATGGACGTATCCTTTTGCCCAAACGTTACTTACAAATGGCAGGAATACAGAGCGATGTTCGTTTTATCGGCGTGGACAACACCATTGAAATCTGGGCGAAAGAACGGGCCGAACAACCTTTCATGCCACCCGAGGAATTCAGTGAAGCTTTGCAGGACATTCTGGGAGATGTAGATTGCGAAATCATCAAAGAGGTAGAGGAAAGTGATAGGGCTAGAGAGTGACGGGGTGATGAAGTGACAAGATGATAAGGTAATAAAGTGATTTTAGAAAAATGAAGATGAAGGAAGAATTGACATACCATATTCCGGTACTGCTGTTACCGAGTGTCGACGGGATGAATATCCGCCCGGACGGAACGTATGTAGACGTTACATTCGGAGGGGCAGGCCATTCCCGCGAGATATTGTCGAGACTGGGTGAAGGGGGAAGATTACTGGGATTTGACCAGGATGAGGATGCGGAACGGAATATCGTAAACGACCCGCACTTTACCTTCGTGCGCAGTAACTTCCGCTATCTGCACAACTTCCTGCGCTATCACAATATAGACAAGGTAGACGCCATACTTGCCGACCTCGGCGTATCTTCCCACCACTTCGATGACAGCGAACGGGGATTTTCTTTCCGCTTCGACGGTGCACTGGACATGCGCATGAACAAGCGCGCCGGGATGACTGCAGCCGATGTGGTAAACACGTATGATGAAGAGCGGTTGGCAAACCTGTTCTACCTGTACGGGGAATTGAAAAACAGCCGGAAGTTGGCAGCAGTCATTGCAAAGGCACGTTCCGTACAGAAGATTACCACCATCGGAGAATTCCTGGAAATCATCAAGCCCCTTTTCGGCCGGGAACGGGAGAAAAAAGAGCTTGCCAAGGTATTCCAGGCATTGCGCATAGAGGTCAATCAGGAGATGGAAGCCTTGAAAGAAATGTTATACGCGGCTACGGAAGCCTTGAAACCGGGCGGGCGGCTGGTCGTAATCACTTATCATTCACTGGAGGACCGGATGGTGAAGAACATCATGAAGACCGGCAACGTAGAAGGAAAAATGGAAAAAGATTTCTTCGGGAACGTACAAACGCCTTTCCGGTTGATAAACAACAAGGTGATTGTACCGGACGAAGCGGAGATAGAGCGCAACCCGCGTTCAAGGAGTGCAAAACTGAGAATTGCGGAGAAAGTAGAAGAAGCAGAAGTGGATAAAGCGGTAAAGTGACAGGGCGATAAAGGTAGTAAAAACGGTAATGTTATAAAGTGACAGGACGATGAGTGAAACGAATAATAAACAGGAAGAAAAGAAAACCGAAAAAGTGAAGAAGCATGCTTCGCTGAAAAATATCATCGGAGGTGACATTCTGGCTACGGACTTTTTCCGCCGCCAGACTAAATTGCTTGTGCTCATAATGTTGCTTATCCTTTTCTATATCCACAACCGCTACGCGGCACAGCAACAGATGATAGAGATAGATAAGCTCAAAAAAGAGCTCATTGACATTAAATACGACGCATTGACACGCAGTTCGGAACTGATGGAGCGGAGCCGGCAGTCGCGCATCGAAGAGTATATCGCCACCAAGGAGAGCAAGCTACAGACCTCAACCAATCCGCCCTACTTATTAAAATAATAGAGAATTGAAAGTGGATAATTGGGAAATAAAGTAATTTCAATCGTACATCGTAAATCGTTAAATCGTAAATAGAATTGGCAGTAAATAAGAAAAACATAATGACCCGTTACTTCTTCGTCGTCCTCATCATGGGACTGGCGGGGATAGCCATTATCGTGAAAGGCGCTGTTATCATGTTCGCCGAACGGCAATACTGGCAAGACGTGGCCGATCGTTTCGTGAAAGAGAATGTAACCGTAAAGCCCAACCGTGGCAACATCCTTTCGGCCGACGGCAAGCTGATGGCAAGTTCGTTGCCTGAATATCGCATATATATGGACTTCAAGGCGGGTGGCGAACAAAAAGACACCATGCTCATTAACCATCTTGGAGAGATATGCGAAGGTCTGCACAAGATATTCCCTGATAAAAGCGCCGCCGAGTTTAAGAGCCACCTGCTGAAAGGCCGCAAGAAGGGAAGCCGTAACTATCTGATTTATCCCAAGCGAATCTCTTATATTCAATATAAAGAAGCTAAACGCCTGCCGGTATTCAACCTGAACAAGTACAAGGGTGGGTTCCACGAACTGGCATACAACCAGCGCAAGAAACCTTTCGGTTCATTGGCCGCCCGTACGTTAGGCGACCTCTATGCCGACACCGCGCAGGGCGCCAAGAATGGTATAGAGTTAGCTTTTGACACCTTGCTGAAAGGCCGAGACGGTATCACTCATCGCCAGAAAGTGATGAACAAATACCTGAATATTGTCGATATACCTCCTGTAGATGGTTGCGACATCATCTCCACAATTGATGTAGGCATGCAGGATATCTGCGAAAAAGCCCTCGTGGACAAGTTGAAGGAAATAAACGCCAATGTAGGGGTGGCCGTACTCATGGAAGTACAGACGGGAGAGGTAAAAGCCATTGTCAACATGATGAAAGCGGGGGACGGCAACTATTACGAAATGCGCAATAATGCCATCAGCGACATGTTGGAGCCGGGTTCCACTTTCAAGACAGCTTCTATCATGGTGGCGTTGGAAGATGGTAAAATCACTCCCGATACGGAAGTAGATACGGGTAACGGTATCATGAACATGTATGGCAGCAAGATGAAAGACCACAACTGGTACAGGGGTGGATATGGGAAAATCAACGTGACACGCATCCTGGAAGTATCTTCCAATGTCGGCGTTTCCTATCTCATTGACAAGTATTATAAGGACAATCCGCAAAAATATGTAGATGGGTTGAAGCGCATGAGCATTGACCAGCCACTCCACTTGCAAATAGCCGGTGAGGGCAAGCCTAATATCCGTGGGCCTAAAGAGCGCTATTTCGCCAAGACCACTTTACCATGGATGAGTATCGGCTACGAAACGCAAGTTCCGCCGCTGAATATTCTTACTTTCTACAATGCCATTGCCAACAACGGCACCATGGTACGCCCTAAGTTTGTAAAAGCTGCCGTAAAAGATGGCGAGGTGATAAAGGAATTCCCCACTGAAGTTATCAATGCGAAGATATGCTCCGACCGTACCTTGACGCAAATCCGCGAGATACTGCATAAAGTAGTTTCCGAAGGGCTTGCAAAACCTGCCGGAAGCAAACAGTTTGCGGTAGCAGGTAAGACAGGGACGGCACAGATTTCCAAAGGAGCTTCCGGCTACAAATCCGGGCGGGTGAACTATCTCGTCAGTTTCTGCGGATACTTCCCGGCGGAAGCGCCCAAGTACAGTTGCATCGTTTCCATACAGAAACCGGGACTTCCCGCATCGGGCGGCCTGATGGCAGGTAGCGTATTTGGAAAGATTGCCGAAAGGGTGTATGCCAAGAACCTGCGGTTTGATATCCGTAGCGCCATTGACAGCACCACCAACGTGATACCTGCCGTGAAGTCGGGAGACCTTAACGAAGCTTTGTATACGCTGAACTCACTGAATATCCCCACCCAGCATCAGCTCAACAAGGAGAAGGGAAAAGAATTGTGGGGACATGTACAAGCTTCCCCATCGGCAGTGATATTGCAAAGCCGGGGAAAAGACCCGGGTACGGTGCCCAGCGTGATAGGCATGGGTGCAAAAGATGCCGTCTATCTACTGGAAAGCAAAGGATTGAAGGTGAGACTGAACGGTGTGGGACGAGTCAGGAGCCAGTCGATAGCAGGCGGAAGCCGGATTGTAAAAGGGCAAACCATACTATTGACAATGCATCGTTGAGAATGGTGAGTACCATGCAATATATTATATATAATAAGGTATAAGGAAATTAAGTAATCAACGGATAATTGCCAACCATCAATTGTCAATTATCAACTAATAAAAGGGTATGAAATTAAACGAATTACTAAAGACGATACAGCCGGTGCAGATTATAGGAAGCACGGATACGGAGATAACCGGAGTGAACATCGACTCCCGACTGGTAGAAGCGGGGCACTTGTTTATGGCTATGCGTGGTACTCAAACCGATGGGCACGCCTACATCCCCGCAGCCATAGAGAAAGGTGCTGTTGCCGTGCTATGTGAAGATGTACCGGAGGAGCCTAAAGAGGGTATCACTTATATTCAAGTGAAAGATAGCGAAGACGCGGTAGGTAAAATAGCGACTCTCTTCTATGGTGACCCTACTTCTAAAATGGAGTTGGTAGGCGTAACCGGAACAAACGGTAAAACCACCATCGCCACCTTATTATATAATACGTTCCGCTACTTCGGATATAAAGTAGGGCTGATTTCCACCGTATGCAATTACATTGACGACCAGCCTATACCCACGGAGCACACCACCCCCGACCCCATCACACTGAACCGTCTGCTGGGAGAGATGGCTGATTCCGGTTGCAAATATGCATTTATGGAAGTAAGCTCCCACTCCATTGCGCAGAAACGTATCAGTGGATTGAAATTTGCCGGTGGCATCTTCACCAACCTGACACGCGACCACCTGGATTATCATAAAACCGTTGAGAATTATCTCAAAGCCAAAAAGAAGTTCTTCGACGACATGCCCAAGAATGCGTTCAGCCTGACAAACCTGGATGACAAAAACGGGCTGGTAATGACCCAGAACACGCGTTCCAAAGTCTATACCTATTCGTTGAGAAGCCTCAGCGACTTCAAAGGAAAAGTTTTGGAGTCTCATTTTGAAGGCATGCTGCTCGACTTTAATAACCACGAATTGGCGGTAAGCTTCATCGGTAAGTTCAATGCCAGTAACCTGCTGGCGGTATTCGGCGCTGCCGTATTACTGGGTAAAAAAGAGGAGGACGTGCTTGTTGCCCTCAGCACCTTGCATCCCGTGGCCGGGAGGTTTGATGCCGTACGGTCCCCCAAAGGTTTCACCGCCATTGTAGATTACGCCCACACCCCGGATGCGCTTGTCAACGTATTGAACGCCATCCATGGAGTATTGGAAGGAAAAGGGAAAGTAATCACCGTAGTCGGCGCCGGGGGCAACCGCGATAAAGGCAAGCGCCCCATCATGGCCAAAGAAGCTGCCAAGGCCAGTGACCGTGTCATCATCACCTCCGACAACCCGCGCTTTGAAGAACCGCAGGATATCATCAATGATATGCTTGCCGGACTGGATAAGGATGATATGCAGAAGACACTCAGCATTGCCGACCGCAGGGAAGCCATCAAAACAGCCTGCATGCTGGCACAACCGGGCGATGTTATCCTCGTTGCCGGAAAAGGACATGAGAACTATCAGGAGATTAAGGGAGTGAAACATCACTTTGACGATAAAGAGGAGTTGAGAAAGATTATGAATTAAGAATGAAGAATGAAGAATTGGGCTGCATAGTAATTCTTCATTCCTCATTCATCATTCTTCATTTAAAGAGCTATGTTATATTACTTATTTCAATGGTTAGATAAATACGATTTCCCCGGAGCGGGAATGTTCGGCTATACATCCTTCCGGGCGTTGATGGCAATCATCCTGGCATTGCTCATATCGAGTATCTGGGGTGACAAGTTCATCAACCTGCTGAAGCGGAAACAAATCACCGAAACGCAACGCGATGCGAGCATCGACCCGTTCGGAGTGAATAAAGTAGGCGTTCCGAGTATGGGCGGGGTCATCATTATCTTCGCCATCCTCATCCCATGCCTGCTGTTGGGTAAGTTGAGCAATATCTACATGATACTGATGCTGATTACTACCGTTTGGCTGGGTTCTCTGGGCTTTGCCGACGATTATATCAAGATATTCAAGAAAGACAAGGAAGGCCTGCACGGCAAGTTCAAGATTATCGGGCAGGTAGGCTTGGGACTGATTGTAGGGTTAACGCTCTATCTGAGCCCGCAGGTTGTTATCCGCGAAAACATAGAGATACAGCAACCAGACGGACAAATAGAAGTGGTACATGCAGCCAAAGAAATTAAGGCTACGCAAACCACCATCCCGTTCTTCAAGAGCAATAACTTCGATTATTCCGACCTCGTAGGTTTTATGGGCGAACATGCCCAAACCGCAGGATGGATACTGTTCGTCATCATCACCATCTTCGTGGTTACCGCCGTGTCCAATGGCGCCA
>ULTJ01039739.1_pt1 | contig 18177 bp, 14 predicted proteins | sample 1957491 | NCBI WGS metagenome assembly ULTJ01 (sample SAMEA4835731, study PRJEB28245) | human gut metagenome | biome: gut microbiome; material: fecal sample | place: Denmark | collected 2008 | reverse complement strand
GATGGACCCCCCGATAACATCGGCCGTATAGGTATACAGTTTGGAGGAGTACCCGGTGCTAATCTTTGGGTAGACGATTTCAAGTTTGGAAAGAAGATTGAAAAGAAGCCCGATCCGATGGTTAACGTCATCTTTGGCGACAGCCAAAACTTTGAAGGTGGCACTTTGGGTGACTGGAACAGCTGGGGTAATGGCTCTTCACGCAACATTTCTGAAAAAGGTGCGGGAAACAATAGTGACTATTGCATGGTACTCACCAATCCTGCCGATGGTAGCGATTATTATGTAGCACAGTCCTGCATCGATTTAGCTGATCCTTTGGAAAATGGTAAGACTTATATCCTTCAGTTCGATGCCAAAGCGGAAATTGACGGAACAGGGGTTCAGTTCTGCGCCCAAAATTCGACGACTAATGCTGGTGAAGGATATGCCAACCTCACTTTAGCCTCCGCTTGGCAGACTATTGAACACGAATACACCTGCTCTAAGGATGACATTAACCGTATTTGTATCAACTTTGGTAAGTCTGCCGGTTCGTATTATATAGATAATGTGAAGTTTGGCGTGAAGATTGAGGAAAAAGCCAAAGCAGCCAAGGCTAAAGCCGTAACCCGTGCCGGAGGTATCTCTTATGTCCTCAAAACTCCTGAAGAAAAGCGTAAAGCTTTGCTCGGTGCTATGGAATCCTGGATTAAGGGTATGGCAGAGCACGAAGGCATGGAGCGTGTTGTGGCTTGGGACGTTATCAATGAACCGATTGGCGACAATAACCAATGGCGAGGCTTAAACGGTACTTTCGGCGGCGAAGATGCTATGCCTACCGAAACCGAAACGGATGGTCTGAATTTGAATTGGGAAAACGGCCACTTCTATTGGGGCTACTACCTCGGTAAGGAATATGCCGTGAAAGCCTTTGAATACGCGCATAAGTATACCAAGGCAGGAACTAAACTATTCCTCAACGAGTATAACCTCGAAATCAGCCCCAACAAGACACAGGCTTTGATTGACATGGCGAAGTACATCGACGAGAATAATGAAACCGGCCAGGCTTTGGTAGATGGAATCGGTACACAGATGCATCTTATTGCCAAGACCATCACTCGTGCACAAATAGACGAGATGTTCAAAGCTTTGGCAGCAACGGGCAAATTGATTCGCGTAACCGAACTCGATGTCCGTCTGGACGAAGGCACTGCTACCGAAGAAAACCTGATGTTGCAAGCTGATGTTTATCGCTGGGTATTTGAGTCGTACAAGCAAAATGTACCTGCCAACCAGCAATATGGTATCACCATTTGGGATATCACTGACAATACCAGTTGGTACAAAGAGTTTTCTCCTTGCATTTTCGATGCCAACTTTGCTCGTAAACCCGCTTATAAAGGCGTGTGCGACGGCATAGCCGGAAGGGATATCAGTGAAGATTTCACGGGTGACGATTGGAATAATTCAAACGGAACAAAAAAAGAATGAAATTTTCAAGAAATGAATTATTGATAAACAACGAGGGGGTGTCAAAATACACTTGATGATTTCTTTTAAGCACGGATTTCACGGATTTTCTTTATTCCTTTTCCGTGAAATCCGTGTTATCCGTGCCTAAAAAGAAACAAATAGTAAGCGAACTTTTGTTTTGACGCATCCTCTTTTTTAAATAAGTCCGTCAAAGAAAAGGTAAAGCTCTATGCGTTCTATTGCAAGATAGTGGGTTGTCTATGTAATCCTGTCAATGGCTTGAATTAACGCAGATGAAAACAATGAAAAAAATAATCTTATTGATACTGCTCGCTATCGTGATGGCGGGTACGCTATCCGCCCAGAAAAGCGTTCTGCAGAAACAAGGCGCCACTACCCGACTCGTAGTAGATGGCAAACCGTTCCTGATACTAGGCGGTGAATTGGGTAATTCTTCGGCCTCCTCCGTAGAAGACATTGAATGTATCTTCCCCAAGTTGCAACGTATGGGGCTGAACACAGTGCTGGTACCTGCTTATTGGGAACTCATTGAACCTGTAGAAGGAGAATACGACTTTACTCTGACCGACAAAGTGTTGGAACAGGCGCGCAAGTATGACCTGAAAGTCATCTTCCTGTGGTTCGGGGTCTGGAAGAACTCCATGAGTTGCTATGCCCCATGCTGGTTTAAGGAGAATTGTGGAAAGTATCCGCGTGCCTGTACTCGGAGCGGTAAACCGCTTGAAATAGCTTCCGTCTTTTCCGAAAATGTGTATCAGGCAGACCACAGTGCTTTTTCCCACTGGATGGAACATATCGCAGCCAATGATAAAGAGGATGGCACCGTCATTATGATACAGATTGAGAATGAGATTGGTATGTTGGAGGATGCGCGCGACTATTCCTTGGAAGCGGAAAAGGCTTTTCACGCCAATGTACCCGCCTCACTGACGGAATATCTGCAAAAAAACAGGAAAAAACTTCATCCCCAAATGTTGAAGAAATGGGAAAAACAAGGATGCCGGAGACAAGGTACATGGAAGGAACTCTTCGGGGATGACATCTATACCGATGAGATTTTCATGGCATGGCACTATGCCTGCTATGTAGAACGTTTGGCACAAACGGCCCGGAGCATCTATTCCGTCCCGCTATATGTCAACGCGGCCATGAATAGCCGGGGACGCAAGCCGGGTGAATATCCCTCGGCAGGCCCGTTGGCGCATCTGATTGACGTATGGCATTGTGCCGCTCCCTCCATAGACCTCCTTGCTCCAGACCTCTACGACAACGGATTTAAGAATTGGGTAACGCAATATCATCGTTTTAACAACCCGCTGTTCATTCCCGAAATTCGCTTGACGGACAATGATGGAGTAAGGGCTTTCTATGTATTTGGTGAACATGACGCCATCGGCATCAGCCCGTTCTCCATAGAAGACGGTTCCGATGCAGTAAATGCTCCGTTGGTGCAAAGTTATCGTAAGTTGAAAGAACTGATGCCATTGCTGACTAAATATCAAGGAAAAGGCGTAATGCACGGCTTGCTATTCGACGAATTGGACAAGGAACGTGTCTTAATGGATAATGGCCTCATCCTGACTTGTCGCCACAATTTCACTTTACCTTGGGATTCGCGGGCTACGGATGGTAGCACATGGCCTGAAGGTGGTGGTATCATATTGAGGTTGGCGAAAAACGAATATATAGTGGCAGGCAACGGTATTGTCATAGACTTTGCCAAGGCTGGAGAAGAGAACTATATCCGGGAGCGAAAAATGTTGGGAGAAGATGGATTTGTTATAGAAAACCAAGACGGCGTTTCCCCGATAAAAGAAACTAAGATTACCAAAGACTCTTTTTCCTCAAAAGCGGAGAAAGCGCGTTGTGGTATCGGATTTGTGGACGAGGTGAAAGTGAATGATGATGGCAGTTTCAGTCGCTTGCGGCGGCTGAATGGTGATCAAACCCATCAAGGGAGACATGTGCGTATCTCGGTGGGTGACTGGAAAGTGCTACATGTGAAGCTGTATGAATACAAATGAACAAAAGAAACTGGCGTAGAACCTCATCCGTCAGATAGTATAAGCATGCTTTTGTATTTCTATCCTCAATTTTTATCTCTTTATTTTTGTATAGGCTGCAAAATATATTCCTTAAAATAAAACAACTTAGTCTGTGAATTTGTTATCATATCAATATAAGTTCATGATAATGAAATAGAAAGGATAATATATGAGAAGAACATTTGCAGAAGCGTTGCAACATCGGCGCAGTTATTATTCCATCGGTAGTGATTCTCCGGTGTTGGATCAAGAAGTCGTGCATATTATTCGTACGGCTGTCAAGTTTGTACCGTCCGCTTTCAATTCACAGACTACGCGGATAGTGTTGTTATTGGGCGATGAACACAAGAAATTGTGGGACATTGTGAAAGAGACTTTGAAGCAACGTATTTCTCCTGAGGCGTTTGTAAAGACAGAAGAGAAAATTGATGGTTGTTTTGCCTGCGGGCATGGTACTATCCTGTACTTTGAAGATACGGATGTGGTTAAGAAATTGCAGGATGCATTCCCTACTTACAGCGCTAACTTCCCTACATGGTCGCAACACACTTCCGCCATGCATCAGTTTGCCATTTGGACTATGCTCGAAGATGTCGGTTTAGGAGCTTCTTTGCAGCATTATAACCCTTTGATTGATGAAGAAGTGCGACGCACATGGAAGTTGCCCGAAAGCTGGATGCTGATAGCCGAAATGCCATTTGGCACACCGACGGCCGAACCGGGTGAGAAAGAATTTCAAGACTTGAGCGAACGTATCAAAATTTTCCTCTAATCGGATAACGTTCTCAACACAGAATTGCTTACCTTTGCCGTAAATGCAAAAAATGGCTGCAAACGGTAAGCAATTATGATACGTATCTTTTTAACCGGCTATATGGGTGCCGGCAAGACAACTTTAGGGAAGGCTTTTGCCCGCGAACTGAATGTACCGTTCATTGATTTGGACTGGTATATCGAAGAACGTTTTCACAAATCGATTCGTGAATTGTTCGTTGAACGGGGAGAGGCCTCTTTTCGTGAATTGGAGCGAAATATGCTGCATGAAGTGGCGGAATTTGAGGATGTCATTATCTCTACCGGTGGCGGTACTCCCTGTTTCTTCGATAATATGGAGTTTATGAATGAGCATGGGTATACTGTTTTTTTGGATGTGCACCCCGATGTTCTGTTCAGCCGTTTGCGGGTGGCAACGCAGCAACGTCCCATTTTGCAGGGAAAGACCGATGAAGAATTGCGTGCGTTTATTGTGGAAGCTTTGGAGAAGCGTTCTCCTTTCTATTCGCAAGCCCGCTACCGTTTCGATGCCGGACGTCTGGAAAGTCGCAGGCAAATAGCGGATTCCGTGCAGCAACTACGTTCACTTTTGAGCATTTAAGCTGTTGTCTATGTGCGTTTTTCAATGAAAAAAGCAGGAGATATTAGATTTATATGTATTTTTACCCCCTCTTATAATAGAAACTACTAAACAGCAGAGTAACAGAAAATGAGAAAATGGCGTATTGAAGATTCAGAAGAGCTGTACAACATAACAGGTTGGGGCACTTCGTACTTTGGTATCAATGACAAAGGTCATGTTGTGGTGACACCCCGTAAAGATGGAGTTGCCGTCGATTTAAAGGAATTAGTAGACGAGTTACAATTACGTGATGTGACGGCTCCCATGCTGATACGCTTTCCTGACATCCTCGATAATCGGATTGAAAAAATTTCCTGTTGTTTCAAGCAGGCCGCAGAGGAGTATGGTTATAAAGCGGAGAATTTCATAATTTATCCTATTAAAGTAAATCAGATGCGTCCTGTGGTTGAAGAAATTATCAGCCACGGAAAGAAATTCAATCTTGGATTGGAAGCTGGTTCTAAACCTGAGCTCCATGCGGTGATTGCCATCAATATGGATTCGGACTCGCTGATTGTCTGTAACGGATATAAGGATGAAAGTTATATAGAACTCGCCTTACTTGCCCAGAAGATGGGTAAGCGCATTTTCCTTGTGGTAGAAAAACTGAACGAGTTAAGGCTGATTGCCAAGATGGCGAAGCAATTGAACGTAAAACCCAATATTGGTATTCGTATCAAGTTGGCTTCATCGGGAAGCGGCAAATGGGAAGATTCAGGAGGCGATGCAAGTAAGTTCGGCTTATCTTCTAGTGAGTTGCTCGAAGCACTCGATTTCCTTACGGATAAAGGCATGCGTGATTGTCTGAAATTGATACACTTCCACATTGGCAGCCAGGTGACGAAAATCCGTCGTATCAAGACGGCGTTGCGTGAAGCTTCACAATTCTATGTGCAGTTGCATGCCATGGGATTTAAAGTGGAATTTGTGGATATCGGCGGTGGCCTGGGGGTGGATTATGACGGAACGCGTTCTTCCAATAGCGAAGGTAGTGTGAACTATTCCATTCAGGAATATGTCAACGACTCCATTTCCACCTTAGTCGATGTCAGTGACAAGAACGGTATTCCTCATCCGAATATCATTACGGAAAGCGGGCGTGCGTTGACGGCGCATCATTCTGTACTAATCTTTGAGGTGCTTGAAACGGCAACCTTGCCCGAATGGGATGACGATGACGAAGTGACGAAAAACGACCATGAACTTTTGCAAGAGTTGTATGGTATATGGGATACGCTGAACCAGAACAGGATGTTGGAGGCATGGCATGATGCGCAGCAAATCCGTGAAGAGGCGCTTGACTTGTTCAGCCACGGTATAGTAGACTTGCAGACACGGGCAAAGATTGAACGTCTGTATTGGTCCATCATGCGCGAAGTGAACCAGATAGCCGGTGGACTGAAACATGCGCCGGATGAATTTCGAGGCCTTCCCAAACTGTTGGCCGATAAATACTTTTGCAACTTCTCGCTTTTCCAGTCTTTACCCGACTCTTGGGCGATAGACCAGATATTCCCGATTTTACCTATCCAACGCCTGGATGAGAAGCCCGAACGGACGGCTACTTTGCAGGACATTACCTGCGACTCGGACGGAAAGATTGCCAATTTCATATCAACTAAAAATGTATCGCATTATTTGCCGGTGCATTCATTGAAAAGCAAAGAACCTTATTATGTAGGTGTATTCCTTGTCGGCGCATATCAGGAAATCTTGGGTGACATGCATAATCTGTTTGGTGATACGAATGCCGTGCATGTATCGGTGAGCGAAAAGGGATATTCTATTGAGCAGGTGATTGATGGTGAAACGGTGGCCGAAGTGCTTGACTATGTACAATATAGCCCTAAGAAACTTGTCCGGACGCTGGAAACCTGGGTGACGCAGTCTGTAAAAGAAGGACGTATCTCATTGGAAGAAGGAAAAGAGTTTTTGTCTAATTACCGTTCAGGGTTGTACGGATACACTTATTTGGAATAATGAGAGAGAAACTTACTGTAATAAAAGTAGGGGGCAAGATAGTAGAAGAAGAGGCCACCCTGCATAAGCTATTGGATGATTTTGCCGCTATCGACGGATATAAAGTCTTGGTACACGGTGGCGGCCGCTCGGCAACAAAGTTGGCTGCTCAGTTGGGCATTGAAAGCAAAATGGTAAATGGACGCCGCATCACCGACACCGAAACGCTGAAAGTGGTGACGATGGTATATGGCGGATTGGTAAATAAAAACATCGTGGCAGGTTTGCAGGCGCGGGGTGTCAATGCCCTCGGACTGACTGGTGCCGATATGGATGTCATCCGTTCGGTGAAGCGTCCCGTCAAAGAGGTAGATTACGGTTTCGTAGGGGACGTCAAAGAGGTGAATGGCGCTTTTCTGGGCGATCTTATCCACAAAGGAATTGTACCTGTGATGGCTCCCTTGACGCATGACGGCAATGGAAACATGCTGAATACGAATGCCGATACCATTGCCGGAGAAACCGCTAAAGCTTTGGCCCGTCTGTTTGACGTTACGCTGGTATTTTGCTTTGAAAAGAAAGGCGTGTTGCGTGATGAAAACGATGACGATAGCGTTATTCCTCAAATTACATCCGAAGAATTCAAGCAATATGTGACGGAAGGCGTGATTCAAGGCGGTATGATTCCGAAGCTGGAAAACTCCTTCGATGCAATAAATGCCGGAGTGTCTGAAGTTGTAATAACCTTGGCTTCAGCCATCGGACAAGAAGGAGGAACGCATATCGTGTGATAAATTTAGTTTTTCACCGCGGAGTACACAGAGTACCACAGAGTTTTTTCTTATACTCTGTGGTACTCTGCGTACTCTGTGGCGAGAGAAAAAAATAAAAAAAGTGGCATTTGCCTGTAACTTTCTGTATACTTACCCGTCAACTAATTAGAGATGCAAGAAATCAGCTTTCGTAATGACATTCTCCCACTGAAAGATAAGCTCTTTCGGCTGGCCTTAAGAATTACGTTCGATAGGGCAGAAGCGGAAGATGTGGTGCAAGAGACGCTGATTAGGGTGTGGAATAAGCGTGATGAGTGGTCCCAGTTCTGTTCTATTGAAGCTTATTGCCTGACAGTGGCAAGAAACCTGGCGATAGACCGTAGCGAAAAGAAAGATGCCCAAACCGTGGAGTTGACAGCCGGCATGGAGCAGGCTTCCGATGCATCGAGCCCTTACGAACGGTTGGTGGCTAAAGAACGGATGACGTTGATACACCGCCTGATGAATGAACTTCCCGATAAACAAAGGCTGGTAATGCAGCTTCGGGATATCGAAGGTAAGAGCTATAAAGAAATTGCAGCAGTCCTGAATCTGACAGAAGAACAAGTGAAAGTTAATCTTTTCAGGGCGCGGCAAAAAGTAAAGCAACAGTTTATTAATATAGAAGGTTATGGACTTTAAATATATAGAACAACTCTTGGAACGCTATTGGCAGTGCGAGACCTCTTTGGAGGAAGAAGCGCAGTTGCGTGCTTTCTTCAACGGAAGTGACGTTCCCGGGCATCTGCTTCGTTACAAAGATTTGTTTGTATATCAACAACTTCAGCAAGAAGAGCACTTGGGCGAAGATTTCGATGCACGGGTACTTGCTGAGATAGAAGTACCGGTAGTCAAGGCGAGACGCATGACATTGACCGCACGCTTCATGCCGTTGTTCAAAGCCGCCGCAGTAGTGGTAGTGGTGCTTTCATTGGGAAATGTGATGCAACATTCATTTTTCTCGGATGTGAAAGAGGTAGCTGCAACCGATACTATCGGCAAACAGATTTCCGCACCATCGGTTGCCCTTTCGGGGGATATCAGTGTGACGCACGAAAAACAGATTATGGATAGTCTGAAACGTGTGGAAAAGGAGAAGGGAATCAAAGAATAGATGTTTTCATTTGCTTTATTTAAAATAACATTTTCATTTGCTTTAAACATAAATATAGTTAGTGTGCTTTATTAAAACAAACTGAGGCTGTGAAGTTTCAATTCTCTCAAAATCTTATAAAAAACTAACTAAGATAGATGGGACGCCGCGTGATGCAGCGTCCCTTTTATGTTTCTAATGGTGAGGGTATTGTTTAATTATGCCATGTGAATACTTCTCTGAATCGGCATGGCAGACGAAAGGCTTCCTCGCGGAAGCCTTTCATAATCGTGTTAGAAAATCCTTTTATAGATTTGCCTTTAAAGAGAGAATATAGTTTAGGTTCGTCATTAATCTTAAAGATTATACAATTCACATTAGAGTTTATACAGTCCTTTCTTTGGATAATCCAGTTCCGGGTTACCTTTATAGCCTACACTTCCACTTCCACTGGTACGTACTTTCAGGAAATCGGTTACGTGGCATTTGATATCTCCTGACCCCGTCACATTGGCAGAAGCGCGTTTCGCCTGAAAATCGGATGCATACAAGTCGCCCGAACCTGCTACGCTGTAAGTTGCTTCTTGGGTAGTACCGGTTAATTCGGCCGTACCCGAACCTGCTACAGATGCCTGGGTATTGGTTGCTGTGATATTTTTCAGTTTCATATCTCCCGAACCCGCCACAGATGCTTTCAAATTAGTACAAGTGAGGTCATTGCAAAAAATATCTCCTGAACCGGCGACAGAAATATCGAGGTCGTTTGTGCAAGAAATATTATTGGCTTTGATATCTCCTGAACCGGCAACGGCTATCTTCAGAAAATCAGTCTTCAGACCATTTGTGAAGGCGATATCACCTGAACCGGCAATGGAAACCCCGTTTAATGTTTCTGAAGAAATACGTATTTCAAGCTTATTATAGGAAACGCTTGTCCCTTTCTTAAAGCCTACATTGAGTACGCCATTCTTCACATTCACATCCATTAAGTCTATGATATTATCCGAAGTATAGATTTCCACCCGGGGTTTGCCCGCCTTCTGGGTGTATGTAACATCGGGACTTCCGGTCAGATTTATTTTGGTGAAATTATCCACCTTGATATCCTTGGTTACATAATTCTTACTGGCTTTGACGGTTTTCCCGTTGAAGAAACCGGAAGTATTGTAATTCGATTTTTGTGAGCAGGCAATGGTGCTGAATGCTAAAACGGCCAGTGTGATAATTGTTGATAGTGTCCTCATATTCATATTATTTTGATTAATCATTTAGTTATTAGACGCAATTTGTTTCTAAAAAGTTGCAAGGCATAGCGTCTTTTTTTTGAAAACCTTCGTTTTTTAGGGCGATTCTTTGTTCTTTTGTCCGTTCAATAACTCAAAACAGATGGTAGCAGAGCGTATTTTAGAGGATGAAGAATTGGGAAAGTTGCTTGTCAGGGTCAATGTGCGTGCACGGCGTCTGACGTTTCGTACGCGTGAAGACGCCATCTATGTGACTGTTCCTCCGGGCACCACCTTGTCTGAGATTAGAAATGCGATAGAACAATTACGACCCCGTTTAAGGTCGGCACGCCAAAAGCATACCCGCCCCTTGATTGATTTGAATTATCGGATTGATACCGAGTTCTTTAAGCTAAGTCTCGTCAGTGGGCAGCGTGAAAGGTTTCTATCCCGTTCGGAGTTGGGAGAAATGCAAATAATCTGTCCGCCCGACGCCGACTTCACCGAACCTGAATTGCAAGAGTGGCTGCGTAAAGTAATAGAAGAAGCTTTGCGGCGCAATGCTAAAATAATTCTTCCTCCCCGGCTCTATGCCCTTTCCATTCGGCATGGCCTTACTTATAAAAGCGTGAAAATAAATTCCAGCAGTGGGCGATGGGGGAGTTGTTCTGCACGGGGAAGCATTAATCTTTCCTATTATCTGGTATTGTTACCCCCGCATCTGATAGATTATGTGCTGCTTCACGAACTGGCGCATACCCGCGAAATGAACCATGGTGAACGTTTTTGGGCTCTGTTGGACAAGTTTACAGATGGCAAGGCGTTGGCGTTGCGCAATGAATTGAAGCAATACCGCACGGATTTTTAATACCTTTTATTGAGCCAGCAACTTCACCTCTTCCCCTTCTTTTTCAAACCGGTAGTTACCTCCCTTTTCGCTCAGTTCAAACAATGAAAGTTTATCGGTGGCATTGTTCACTATCATCAGCGCGCTTTGTTCGGCAAAGCGTTTCACCTCAAAAGAGAAAGGCTCTTCCGCAATCTTTTTGTCCATCAGCAGGCTGTCATTGATAAGGATAGAAACAGAATCCCCCGCAAACCCTTTGGCAAGGGTGATGGTATAAGTCTCGGTGAAATAACGCTCCCCGTCTTTTTTCTGCTGTAATCTCATGCTCATATATACAAAGATTACGACTACAAAAATAACGGCGAAGGCAAGAATGCCATTACCTACCATAAACTGTTTGTTGGTATTCAGACGGTGTGCCATGATGATTAAAAGTTTAAAGAACCCTGCAAATTTAACGATTATATTTGAACAGACTAATAAACTCCTCCACAAATGAAAACCCGAAACATGCCACAAGCCAAAACTTTGTTAATTTTCTGATATGGATAACTATAAAACATGTGCAAACCGATTGCTTGTATTCAATATCTCGCTTTCTTTGCATCTAGAATAAAAATAGATATTTTGCCTTAAAACATAGTATTATGAAAAGAATATCAAGTTTTGCTGTAGCCTTGCTGATGTGCGCTTTTACTTTTGCGCAACAAGCGCTTTGGGGCGGCGCTCCGGTTGTTTCGCCGGAAATCCATGACAACAACACCGTTACTTTCCGTCTGAAAGCTCCCAAAGCGGTGAAAGTACAAGTGACGGGAGACTTCCTGCCGACACAGAAAATCAAGACGCCATACGGGGAATTCGACGGACCGGGTGTTGCCGATTTGAAAGAAGGAAAAGACGGCGTATGGGAATATACCACTCCCGAACCGCTGAAGCCCGAACTTTACGGCTATTCATTCATCGTGGACGGTTTAAGGATGATGGACCCGAGTAATGTCTATATGATACGTGATGTGGCCACCGTAACCAATGTGTTTATCATCGGTGGCGGGCGTGCCGATTTATATAAAGTAAATAAGGTGCCTCACGGCACCGTTTCCCGCGTATGGTATGACAGCCCTACTTTGGGAATGAACCGCCGGCTTACCGTTTATACTCCCACCGGCTATGAAACCGGCAATAAGCGCTACCCCGTATTCTATTTGCTTCACGGCATGGGTGGCGATGAAGAAGCATGGATAGCTCTTGGCCGTACGGCGCAAATACTCGATAATCTGATTGCCCAAGGTAAGGCGAAACCGATGATTGTCGTGATGACCAATGGAAATGCATCCCAGGAAGCGGCTCCCGGTGAATCTTCTTTAGGATGGGTTCCACCCACCATGCAGTTGCCTAAAACGATGGAGGGCTCTTTTGAAATGGCATTTCCCGATGTCGTGAAGTTTGTTGATAAGAACTATCGAACTATAAAAAGTAAGCAAGGCCGTGCCATTGCCGGATTGTCAATGGGTGGTTTTCATTCTTTGCATATCTCCAAGCAGTTTCCCGATATGTTCAATTATGTAGGTCTCTTTTCGGCTGCCATCCTGCCGAATAAAGAGGTAAAAGCCCCTATCTATGATGACCTTGAAGGAAAACTGAAAGTCCAGTTCTCCAAGAAACCGGCGCTCTATTGGATTGGCATCGGAAACACGGATTTTCTTTATAAAGCGAACGAAGACTATCGCAAACTCTTGGATGAAAAAGGGTATAAGTATACCTATTATGAAACCGGCGACGGACACATTTGGAAAAACTGGCGTATCTATTTGACGGAGTTTGTTCCACTTTTATTCAAGTAAGAAACATCTTATCCCCTAAATTGTATCCTGCTATACCCCATGGGATAGTAGGATACGATTATCTTTGTGAACATAAAACCAAAAATAAAGCCATGAATAAAAAATTAATCTTATCATTAGCCTTGTCCGGCACTCTATTGTCTGCTAATGCACAAACAACGGTTGCCCCAGCCATTCCGAGAGACGAGAAAATAGAGCAGAAGATTGAAACCCTGCTAAAGAAGATGACGCTCGACGAGAAAATAGGGCAGATGTGCGAACTCACCATAGACCTTCTGCAAGACCGGAAAGCCGCTCCAGAAAAAGGTTTCCAGTTGAACAAAGCGATGCTCGACAGCGTAATCGGGAAATATAAAGTCGGCTCCATTCTCAATGTACCCAACGGCAAAGCCCAAAGCATTGCCAAATGGCAAGAAATCATCAAGCGCATTCAGGAAAAATCCATGAAAGAGATTGGCATCCCTTGCATTTACGGTGTCGACCAGATTCACGGTACTACCTATACCTTGGGTGGTACATTCTTCCCGCAAGGCGTCAACATGGGCGCTACGTTCAATCGTGAACTCACCCGTCGCGGCGCTGAAATCTCCGCCTACGAAACCAAGGCGGGAAGCATCCCCTGGACATACGCTCCGGTAACCGACCTGGGACGTGACCCCCGCTGGCCCCGTATGTGGGAAAACTATGGCGAAGACTGCTATGTCAACGCTGAGATGGGACGTGAAGCCGTCCTCGGTTTTCAGGGTGATGACCCCAACCATATCGGAAATAATCATGTAGCTGCCTGTATGAAGCATTATATGGGGTATGGCGTTCCTGTTTCCGGCAAAGACCGCACCCCTTCTTCCATCACCGTGCAAGATATGCGCGAGAAACATTTTGCTCCCTATCTTGAAATGGTGAGAAACGGCGCGCTATCCGTTATGGTGAACTCCGCCATGAACAACGGACTGCCTTTCCATGCCAACTATGAGTTGCTGACGAAATGGTTGAAAGAAGACCTCAACTGGGATGGCATGATTGTGACCGACTGGGCGGATATCGATAACCTTTGGAAACGTGACCACATCGCCAAAGACAAGAAAGAGGCCATCAAACTTGCCATCAATGCCGGTATCGATATGTCTATGGACCCATACGACTGGAAATTCTGTCCCCTCCTGAAAGAACTGGTGCAGGAAGGTGAAGTTCCGATGAGCCGCATTGATGATGCCGTTCGCCGTGTCTTACGTCTGAAATACCGTCTGAACCTGTTTGAAAAGCCCTATTATGATTTAAAAGATTATCCTCTGTTCGGTGGTGAAGAGCATGCCGCCGCCGCTCTCCAGGCTGCTGAAGAGTCTTTGGTGTTGCTGAAGAATACGGACGGCATCTTGCCGTTGGCAAAAGGTAAGAAGATTTTGCTGACAGGTCCGAATGCCCATTCCATGCGTTGCCTGAATGGAGGCTGGTCTTATACCTGGCAAGGCAGCAATGCCGAGGAATGTGCCGAAGCTTACAATACCATTCTGGAGGCTTTCACCAATAAATTCGGCGCCGATAATATCATTTATGAAGCCGGTGTGACGTACGACTTAAAAGGTAACTGGGCTGCTGAGAATACTCCTGAGATAGAAAAAGCCGTAGCTGCCGCCGCCCATGCGGACTATATCGTTGCCTGCGTCGGTGAGAACTCCTATTGTGAAACTCCGGGTAACCTGATGAACCTTTTCCTTTCTCAAAACCAGCTCGATTTGGTAAAAGCGCTAGCCAAGACCGGTAAGCCCGTCATCCTGATTTTAAATGAAGGCCGTCCCCGTCTGATAGCCGACATCGAGCCGTTGGCAAAGGCTGTTGTCAATATTATGCTTCCCGGCAACTATGGCGGCGATGCTTTGGCAAACCTTGTTGCCGGTGACGCTAACTTCAGCGGTAAGATGCCTTATACTTATCCGAAGGAAATCAACTCCCTGATAACCTACGACTACAAACCGTGTGAGCACATCGGCAAGCAGATGGAAGGTGCCTACAACTATGATGCCCAGGTTTCCGTGCAGTGGGCTTTCGGTTATGGATTGAGCTATACCACTTTTGCATATAGCAATCTCAAAGTAGACAAACCGGACTTCACCGCCGATGATATGCTGACTTTCACGGTCGATGTGAAGAACACCGGCAATCGCATCGGTAAAGAAAGCGTCCTGTTGTTCAGCAGCGACCTTGTGGCTTCTCTGACTCCTGACACCCGCCGCCTTCGTGCTTTCGAAAAAGTAGAGTTGAAGCCGGGCGAAACCAAGACCGTAACCCTGAAAGTGAAAGGTTCCGACCTCGCCTTTGTAGGTTATGACGGCAAATGGATATTGGAGAAAGGTGATTTCCGTATTCAGGCCGGTGACCAAACAGTGAATGTGCTTTGTACGGACACCAAGAAGTGGGAAACTCCGAATAAGCAATAATATTCCCTCGCTTTATATATAAAAGCGGGCGTTTTCCCTTTCTTGTAAAATCTTTAGGCGCGGAATACGCGGATTTCACGGATTTTTTCTTTGTTGCTGTATGTATAGCGCAGCTCTTAATCCGTGAAATCCGCGTAATTCGCGCCTGGTTTATATCATCTATCCACGTTCAATATACCCGATTCCCTGTCGCTATTATTGGTACGCTTCTTAGAAGAATTATATTTCTTGCCAAATTCAAAGTTATAATTCAGGCGGAGAATAACCATCTGCCCCAACTCTTTGACATGCGTCCAAGAAGAGTAAGGAGCCACATTGCTTATGCGCTCTTTCCCCGTTTTATAGTTATTGGTAAATGGAAACATCATACCGAGCCCCAATTGGAGTCTTTTGTGGGTATACGTAGCCATGACTGCCGTTTGGTTTTCGCCTTTATAAATGGTTTCCCCATAAAGTGTATTCTTGTTCTTGCTGAATTGTCCCAACAAGGAATATTCCTTGTAGTTAAGTATAGCCGCCAGGTTATAATAGAAATTATTATGCGTATGTGTGTATTTGTTCCCGTTCGACCAGCATCGTATAAATCCGCCGTCAATACTCACTGTAAGGAAGTTCTTCAATTTCCCTATATCCAATGAACGGAACACCAGTGTAGGGCCGAAATTGAGTGACTGATAAGAGCGTTGGTTCTCGTCCATGATAATAAGCTTGTCTCCTTCGGCAAAAACGCTCTCCATAATGGCGTTTTTGTGATAACTGTGCGTCACGTTCAGCATAAATATGAAGTGTTGTTTCATATACGAGTAGTTCAGCGTGTTGTTGAAAACACTGTAAGTCCGCAAGGCGGGATTTCCACGTGCAATCTGGATGGTATCGATGGGCTGCTCCACACCCGTCAGTGAACTCAAAGAAGGTATTTTAGGCTCCGTATTGAAGCGATAGTTGATGTTGCCATTCTTATGTGGCGCAAAGTTCAGGCGTACGGTAGGTGTGAATGTATAGTAAGTGTGGCTCTGTTCCCCTTCTTTGAAATAAGAACGGGTAAGACCGGCACTCACGCCGAAGCCCACTTTCTTAATCTGCCCCTGCAACTCTGCGAAGGCCGACGACTTAGCCTGATTCATGTTGGACGTGATGGGCGAAGAACCTGCATATTCGTTCTTGGCATACATCTGATAATGGCGTAGCCCGGCACTAAGCATCAGGGACTTGAAACGCTTGTCGTAGATAGCCTCTCCGATGATGGAATATTTATTCCCCGTTACATCGCTTGTGATAGCCGCCAGATTTTCATCCTTAGGCGTATATTCGCTATAATGTCTTTCGGAATTACTGTTAATCAGCGTACCCGTCACGTTCATTGTCAGCGTCTGGTTGTTTGGCAATTGGCGTTGGAAGTACAAGTCAAGGGAAGGCGTGTAGTTGGATTGCTTGTTGTTCAGTTTGGAGAAGATAAAGTTTTTGCTATCCGAAGCGTCGTACAGCTTGTTCGACTGGTTCAGATAGGGCGCATCGTAAATATTGTTGCGAAACATCACGTTGAATACATACTTGTCCGGTTCGGAATAATTGTATGAAAGGTCCACGTTGTGTTCGAAATGTTTGTTGCGGTCATTGATACCTTCCTGTATGCGCCGTATGGTTTTATTTTCCAGCACATATTCTTCTGTTATGTCATTGTTTATTTTGTTGAATCCTCTGTCCAATAAGCTGTAGAATACACCCCATTGCGATTTCTTATAGTTATATTTGGCTACGATATTGTTTTCCCCGAATAGGACATGCGGGGAGTTGGTAGTTTGGATATTAACCAGCCCGCCGGTTTCACGTTGCCGCACGATGATGTCGACTACTGCACCCAGACTGCTGTCACCATACCGCTCTCCCGGGTTCTCTATGAATTCTATTCTCACAATATCTTTGGGCAACAAGGCCGCTACTTCGGCAGAATTGGCTACGATACCGTTGATGCGTGTTTGTACCGCCCCTCCATTTGCCTCCAGGCTTTTGGAAAGCGTGTTCACGCTTAAGTGCGGAATGGAAAGATTAAGCATCAAGTCGTATGGATTATAGGCATTCTTCTGCGATGCGGCGGTAGGCACTATCACCATCCGGTCTACCTTCCGGGTCATGTTGTTTCCTGATACTACAACTTCGTTGAGTGATACGGACTGTTCGTTCAGGAGAATATTTCCCATCCGGATGGTTCCGTGCGGGTTCTTTATTTCAATTCGTTCGGTGGCATAACCCATATAGGACACTTTCAGTAAGATATCTACTCCCTCATTTACTTTCAGGTCGAATTTTCCTTTACTATTCGTAGTACTTCCCGTTATAAACGCAGAGTCGGGCAGGGAAAGCGCAGTTACGTTTACAAACTCGATGGGCTGGTTGCTGCTGTCAATAACCGTTCCGTTTATTTTGGCTGTTTGTGCAATAATGGCAAGATTTGCCCACATCACCAACATGATAATAATGTTTATTCTTTTCATGACAGTATCGATTTATCGGTTTAACGCATTCTTGATGAGAGCTTTTATTTCCTCGCTCGACGGACCTTCTTTGGATACCCATTCCTTGTCTCTTTTCCCTGTGATGTCATAAACAGAATCACAATGTTCCGACATCAGGAGAAAAAGCATTTTATGCTCGGTCTCCCCCTCTTTATTAATAATGTCGTAGTGGACTTCGGCATATTTGCAGTCTTTGCCGTTTACCTGCTTCCCGTTTTTGCGTTCGAGTTGTCCCCACTGATACTTCTCACCTTCGCCCAGTTGGGCTTTTACATAGCAAGTAGTTGCTGATTTGATTTTCGCCTGGTCGCTTCCCGGGAAATAACAAGAACTGAATAAAATGAGAGTAAAGAATACCCCGATGACTGTTGTGTTTAATAGATGTTTCATAAGACTTTTGTTTTATTGATTTGATACCAAAATTAGGTATTAAGAGGCCTTCCCGCCTACTAAACCGGTAAATAAAAAGTCTAAATGAATGGTGCGTAAATAGCTGATAATCAGAAAAGATTGTCTGCGAAAGTCTAAATCGGC
>ULTJ01011061.1_pt1 | contig 18218 bp, 15 predicted proteins | sample 1957491 | NCBI WGS metagenome assembly ULTJ01 (sample SAMEA4835731, study PRJEB28245) | human gut metagenome | biome: gut microbiome; material: fecal sample | place: Denmark | collected 2008 | reverse complement strand
CCTGCCAATAATTCCGGCTCCATAGAGTCGCTGGGTATATGAAACGATGTGACGCAAAAGACTTGAATTATCAGCCACAAAAGCCCGATACCAAAGATACAGAGAAAAATATTTATTCCCCAATCGATAATTTTAAGTAAACGAAACGAAGTACGCATGCTAAGTTCTTGATTTATATCCACTATTTCCTTAAATAAAAAACGACCGGATTAGATTCTTCATTCAAATTTTTAAGTTTATCATAAGAGATACAATCTTCGTTTATTATTCCATCTTTTATGTTTTTCAGGAAAGTGCTCATCGCAAAAGGATGTACAAATGCATAAATCCCTTTATCATCAGCGAAACCAAACATCAGTTCCACACCTTCTTGTAAGTTCTTTTTAAATAACAAATCATTGATAATATTTCTTGAACAAACAATCTTATTGGTACTTTTATCATAAAACACATGATAAGTATCGAATCCTTCTTTATAGTTAAAATATATAAGATTGTCTATCTCAAATACATCACTGATTTCATACATCCATCCTCTTTTTAACAATTGCCTGTACCTTTCATCAGAACGTCCTTCTATAGCTGCTAATTCCTCTTTCCTCAACCAATTCTTACTTTCTAATTTTAAAAAAGGCCTGACTCCATCATCAGTAATTTCCATAACAAAATTCATAAATAATTGAGTAAATTTGGGTGGATAGAATAATTGTGAATAAAACACTCCTTTACCAGTAAAGAAGAGTTCATTCCAGCCTAAATTATATTCTTTGGCACTCAACCAACAATCTTCTCGTACTCCCGTGACAGTATTCAATTTACAAAGCATAAAGTCATTATATGACAATTTCTTTTGGGAATAAATATCACTGTATATATTTTTATTCCAATATTGAATATGAAAAGCTCGACTTTTTTGCATTTCTAGAGTCACACTCTCTATATAACGATTAGTAATCAAATCATATTTATGAACTTGTTGTCTATCTGAATCCAATAGATATAAGACATGTTCCTCTATATCAATCGTAAAATCTTCTGGACGAGAATATTCTCCTGGTCCTTGCCCTAGACGCCCTATATTTCCTAAATAGTTCCCTTTACAATTAAACATAAAAAGCCCTTTAGCTCCCGTCTTATCCAAAACATATAATGTATCATTATAAACGATTAACTTATTGACCCTACTCAATAATACATCCCTACTTATTTCTAAAGGAATAATTTCTATGGTCGAAAAAAACAAGGACAAATCTACATTTTCCTGCTTGTCCAAAATATCCACATTTATAATATGTGTATTATCATTATCTAGGATAGCAGAAACTTCATTAAGGCCGGACTTACTTCCACATCCGGCCAAAATGATTACTAAAAAGAATAATATTTTTATCATATTTACCAACAACTACCAGATTCTAGTTTATCCAACCGTCCTGTTTCATTCCCGCTACAATCATAATATATCTGTAAATATCCAACTTTGCAACTACCAAATACGCCTTTGGAACAATCATAAGTGTCTACAACAGTACTTCCATAGCACTGTTGCGAATAATCCCAACGCTTTTCTATATAATGATCTGAGACATATGATTCACACGTCCAAAAAGACTCACTCTCATTATCAGCTAAAGCCTCGACATTAGCTCGGGTAATATCAAATATTATATCAGAGTCATCACTAATAAATACACCATACCCAGTAGATAACAGAAAAAGAAAAATACAAACAAATATTACTACCCTTTTCATATCAAACAGTTTTCAATATTATTAACTCTATTAATTTTCTCATTCGTATTTATCATTTCAACGAAAAAAAACAAAGAAATTATTTCATCCAAATATCATTACATTTTCCCTCCTTCCTTTTATATATTATGGAAATATTTGTTGTCCTTTATCATAATAAAACGGCCTTTCCTCTCTACCACGAGAGTAATTTCGTAACCAAAGCAAAGCATTATCCGGTACATTATCATATATCAGAACATAATCTACAGCTGTCTTTTTACCTAAAGACTGCCAACCATCTTTCCCCTTTTGATAAAACAATTCATAATTATCACCTACACGTATAAAATTATCATCATTTCTCGGAATATATACAATACTGTTCACTTCCACCGGAGTACCATAATCAAAGGTCACAATCTCACCTCTACGTTCCGAATAATAATGAGTCACCCAATCACTGTCTACCATCCACTTTATTTGTGCTAACTGTTTTTTACTAATTACAGTATCCGGTGTAATATCAATCGGCGTTAAACGTTCTGTTGCTGAAGTATCTTTATATAACCAAAACTCAGCCAATTGTATTCTACGAGTATGTCTAGGAATGATACGAAAATAACGATAACGTACCGGATTATCCAACACAACACGATTATAATTTACTAATGGAGTATCTATCACGTGATATATTAAATGCGCATTTTTAAAATCGCTTCGATTATCCGCCTCTACTTTCAACCACTGTACATGATTCATATAAGAACGAATACTTCCACGTACCGGATATTTCCTACGAACCTCCCTATATTGCAAATTTATCGTATCCGGTATAAAAAAGTGTGTAATCGAATCCTCTACCTGAAATGGATAATATACCGGTGTCACCTTCTCTTTTTCACAATAAACCGGCTGATAAATAACATATTTTTCTAATCCATTAAAAACAACACGTCCGTTATTAATTCTAGCAATATCAACAGGTTCATAATCCCGCCCTGTCCATATTGCCAAATACATATAATGGTTTTTCGTTTTAAATCTTATAGGCATTTCAACTGATACATCCCCCATATAATCTTCTGTCACATCCCTCAAAAACGGATTGGCAAATAAAATTGGCACCGTTTTATCATTATATACACCTTTACATTTTTCCGGTTGAATACCAAAATACCGTCGATACACTTTTCCCATCTTCCTCTTCCCGTTAGACCCACGTTTCATTTCTTCTTCCACATAATTGAAAGGAACAGGCCGTTTAGTTGTATCAATCAACGCACTCCAATAATGTTTACTCTGATAAACAGGTGAAGTATGATACATATCTGTCATTATCGGAATACCTAATGCACGTAATACATAAATAGCTATATCACAGTTTTCACGACAATAGCCTACTCTATGATTCAATAAATAAGAAGCACCTAAATGTGGTAAATCAAAATCTTTATTACTAATAAACTTTTCATTTTTCAGATAAGCTACAATTATTTTTGCAGCTTCTACTACATCATTTCCTTTGTATAAAGAATCAAGTACAGAGGAATATCGATCATAATAGAGTTTCCTCCATGACTCTAAAGGCTCATCTTCAATTCTGTAAGGAAGGATATATTCACAAAAATCATCAAATGAATAATATTTACTCCACGGGCGACGTTGCCAAACATCAAAAGCCAAATCTATATTTTCAATTAATAAATCAGCTGTTATTTCATGTGCATCATATTCTTTTAACTGCCGATTGAAATGCACAGACTTCCATTTATTTTTAACAGAATCCTCTATAAATCCATCATTATCAATCACGCCTCTAAGCACCTCTTTCAAGGTATCTATTTCCTCTCCTTTGTAAGTATAATAATAAGGTATATTTGCAAGTAGAAACTTTGCAGCTTGCAATTTCAAAGGTTCTTCCTTATAATAAGAAAGAACCTTTTCTAATTCAGCCTTATTTTCTCCCGCAAACAGTAAACTGTTATCTACACGTTTATCCAAAGTACTATTACAAGCACTAAAACATGCAAACCCCATCACTATCCATAGAATGTAACATAACCTTTTCATATTCTTTAAGGATTTATCTTAAATGTCCCAAGAAACGCTGTTCCCCATTCTCCCACAGAAACACCTGTTCTTCCACTCCTTTGGTACAGTTATGCAGCCTTAATAAAGCATTGGACGGCACATCATCAAACTCTATGAAATCATCTTCCGCTACCTTCCTGCCCAATGACACCCAACCATTCGCGCCATCCTGATACAGCAACTCATAGCAATCACCACTTTTCACATAATTATCATCATTACGAGGTATCCACAAGATGCCACCTATATCCACCGGCCTGCCGAAATCCAGCACCAAGAAAGCGCTTCGCTTGTACGATTGAAACAAAGAAAGCCAATCGCCGTCCTGCGCTTTATCTATCTCCCTGCCCGGCATGCTGCATGCGGGCAGCATATCCTCCACAAATTCAAAACGTAGTTGTTCTGTAAAAGCAGTATCAGTATATATATACAATTCCGCAATCTCCAGTTGCGCTTTTCTAATCAGATTGAGCTTCAAATATCTATAACGCTTCTTGGGATGGAGCTTGATGTGCCGCTTCAAATACAACCCACTGTCCCGCACCACCGTCAAAAGATCCGCCTCTTCAAAGTCAAGCCGGTTACTACCTTCCACACGAGTTCCATTAATTCTGTATAAATGATCCTTCATGTAAGATGTCACCGGATACTTCCGAGTCAACTTCACCCTCTCCTTCCTTGTACAATCAGGTTTAAATACCCTGGTCTCCTCCCCTTCCAGCATGAAAGGGTAACCATTTTCTACCAGACCGCTTTTTCCTTTCACCACCGGCATAAAGATTGCTTCCGGCTCAATATTTTCAATACGGGCATATCCACCCTCCTTTTTATAACATCCCACAGGCATCCAACCTTCAAAAGCAAACACGGCAATAAACCCGTCTTCATTTTTTTCAATGGGCGTCTTCACGATATTCTCACCAAAGTATTCCGCAGTCACATCACGCAAGTAATAATCACCATCGAATGTAGGATGCACTTGCTTGGCAAAACAAGTGCGATATACCTTTCCTTTTCTCCGTTTATTTTCCCAATCCCGTTTCACTCCCGATTCATGAAACTCTATGGGAATAAATCTTCCGGTCGTATCCTCCACTGCATTCCATTCATGGCTATGCCTGATTTCCGGTGAATATTTATACCGGTCCCTCGTCACGGGAATTCCCAATGTACGAAACATATACATGATATAATCACAATACTCCCTACACGTCCCCATCCAGCATTTCCTCAAAGAAAGCGCCCCATGATGCGGCATGTTGAAATCTACATTATGTCTATATCCGGCACGCTCCGCATAATGTTGCACCACGCTTGCCGCCTCTATCACATCCGTTCCTTTATACAAAGAGTCCAGCAAGGGAACAAAATAATCACGATACTCCACACGCCACCTTTCCAGCGGTTCATCCCCTATCCGGTAGGGTAACAGATACTCACAGAAATCATCGAAAGAATAATATTTCCCCCATTCATATCTCCGCCACGATTCAAAAGCCAACTCTATATTCTCTATCAGATAATCGGCAGTTATAACACGGGCGTCATATACTTTTGGCAAACTCCTATAAGGAAAGCTTTTCCACCTGTTCTCAATCGCATTCTTTGTCTTCACATTGACCATCGCCTGCCGGATGCTGTCCAATTCCGGTACATTATACGCGAACTTGTCCTTCATATTGGCAATCAGAAATCTGGCAGCCTTCCATTTCAAGGTATCTCCCCTATCCTTATAGTAATTCAACACCCGTTCCAATTCCACGCGATTGTCTCCGGCAAAAGTCAAAGTGTCCTCTATACGACGGTCTTCATCCGTAGTACATCCGGTCCATAATAACTGCATAGTTATCATAGCCCATACAACATATATCTTATGGGAAAATCTGTCGTCCATCTTCGTAATAAAAAGCTCTCTCCTCTTTACCCCTTGTAAGGTTTCGTAACCAAAGCAATGCATCCCCGGGCACATTGTCATACTCCAGCCAAGCAGACGTAGCTGTCTGTTTGCCTAGTGAAACCCATCCTTTTATTCCATCCTGATAGAATAATTCATACGTATCTCCCGCACGTACATAATTATCATCATTTCGCGGGACATAAACCAAACTATGTACCGGCACCTGTTGCCCAAAATCAAAAATTAACGCTTCACCTTTACGTTTCGATTTGTAAAAGCTGACCCAATCGCCATCGTTTACCGCCTCTATTTTTCTTTTTTCTTCTTCCGGCAGTATCGTATCCGCCTCTATCCTTAGAGGTATCCATTTATTTTGCTGCACCGTATCACTGAATACAGCAAACTCTCCTAACTGCAAAAAGCGTCCCTTCCGGGCCTTATAACGGATATAGCGATACTTATGCGCCTTTGGCAGATTTACTATATTATAATTCACTTTAGGACTGTCTACCACCTGACATAAAAGTTCGGCATCTCTAAAATCCTTCCGATTGGCTCCTTCTATACATACCCCTACAGCCGTTTCAAGATACTTTTTCACTCTACTGTCAGGAAACTTACGGTTAAGACGCACCGTGATCCTACGTTGTTCGTCCGGTCGGAAATACCGTACAGACGACATCCCATCCAACCAAAAAGGTTCTCCGGCAGGTACAAACTCCCCATTCCGATAGAAAGTAACCTGGTATAGCATATCTGGTTCCACATTATAGAATACCACTTTGTCTTTTCCGGCTCTCGCCACATCAATCGGATCGAATTTGCTGCCATCAAACACTGACAGATAAGCATACTTTTCTTTACCAATATTACCAATATTCGTCTCCAGCTTATCAACAAACCGATATTCCGCCGTCACGTCTTTCAAGTAAGGTTGCCTGAAGCGGGCATAAAGTTCTTTATCCTCATACTGCCCCTCAAATTTCTCTGGTTGTATGGAATACATCTTGCGATATACCTTGCCACGCTTACGGGCATCAATCAAATCACGTACAATGTCCTTATCCTGCTCAAACTCAAAAGGAATTGTTTGCCCGGTCGTATCCATTAAGGCCACCCAATTGTGATTTCCTACATATGTATTAGATACAAAATAAGAATCTGATGCTACAGGTATGCCCGCAGCCCTCATCGCATAACAAAGCAAATCCGTTTTATCCCGGCAATATCCGATACGGTTTTTCCATAGAAAAAGAGCGCCAAAATGAGGAAGCGTAAAATCACAGTTATGTACAAATCCTTCTTTCTTAATATAATCATGCAGCAACTCAGCGGCTTTCACTACATCTGCTCCTTGATATAACGAATCAAGCGCACTAGCATAGCGATCATAATACAGCTTCCGCCATCGCTCCAAAGGTTCATTATCCAATCGATAAGGAAGAATATAATCGCAGAAATCTTCAAAAGAATAATGTTTACTCCATGGACGGCGTTCCCATACCTCAAAAGCCAAATCTATATTCTCTATCAACAAATCAGCCTTTATTTTCCGAATATCAAGTTCTTTCTGCGCTTTGTTATAGCGTATACCTTTCCATTTATCCCTTATCTCTCGTGAGAGGACTCCTTGTTGTGGTATAGCCATCGTCAAAACCCGTTTCAAACTATCTATTTTTCCATCCGTGTAGGCATAATCATACAACATGTTTAATAATAAAAACCGGGCAGCCTTCAGCTTCTCCGGTTCTTCTTCATAATGCTTCAGCACTTTTTCCAATTCTTCCGCATTGCTATCCGCCGCTTGTAAACAGATGTCCAAACGCTTGTCTTCCATGCTGCTGCATGAAATCAGCAATACGGTCAATAGTAGTATCGATATGTTATAACCTACACGTCCAATCATTCCAATTATACAGATATTATTCTATTCGGCATCCCCCATAATCTTTAAATGAACCAACGAAGGATTGGCATTGCAATATACCGTTATCGTCTTATCAAAATGTTCCGGATGATCCGCCTTATAAGTAACTTGCAAGGATATACTATCTCCGGGGCGGACAGGCTCTTTGGAGTAATCAACAGATATACAACCACAGGAAGTGGTTACATCATTGATAACCAGAGGATGCTTTCCTATATTTTCTATCTTAAATGTAGCTTTCCTTTCTTCCTTCCAATTAAAGCGCCCCAATGAAATTAATGGTTCTTCAATGTTTATTTCCGTTCTCAATGTTTTCTCACCTTCAATGTCTTTCTTACCTTGAATAATATTCAAATAAAGTTCCTTTATTTTAGGATTATGAATAGGATTACCGATAGCTAGAACTTTATTATTTTCATCCAACAAGAAAGTTTGAAAAGCAATGTTAGAAGGAAAACGGTTCAACTTATTGAAAGAATCATTTAAATCTATACACACTGGGTATTTAAAACCATCACGTCTCAAAATATACTTAATATCAGTCAAAGATTTAGGATTTAAAATCATATAAATAGAAACTTTCTTGGAAAATGCAGAATCCAGCATTGCTACAAATTTATTCCACTTAAACAACTGCATTTTACAATCAGTACATCCTATGGAATCAACGTATGACACTACCTTAAATTCACCACACATTGGAAAATCTACAGTATCCCGTCCTTGTATTGTAAAAATTAAATCTGCCGGAAACTTTATTTCATGAGAAGTCCAATCCTGCAGTAAAGCAACGATTTTTCTTTTTTCTCCATTGCTACAAGAGCCTAAAAATAAAAGAAAAGCTAACATCAATACGTTTTTCATCTGAATTGCATTTTTTATTTAAACATAAGAATCTCATTTTCTTAATCCAATCCTACAAACTCTTACAATTGGATTGTCCTCCAAGGATATAGCACCTAATTGGCCTTTCAATACCTGTGTTGCATTGTTCATATACAGGTCATTATCGGCAATCATAAACAAATATTCCTCATCAGAATAGAATTTAACTTTATGTTTGTTTATGTCAACGGCAAAATCCCCAAATGCTTCCTTGTCTCCTAACTTAATAAAAGTCGTAACTTTTTGCAACGGTTGGTTATAATACAAATAACATTTCTTCATACACAAAAAGCACGAAGCGACAAATCCATTCGGTAAATTGGCTAAGGAATTGATTCCATACGAAAAACCATACTTCTGAAACGCCTTCTGAAACTCAACAATATTGGCGTAATTAGTGTCATAAAAAGATGAAGGAACCTTTCCTTCTCCAAAATCTAAATAATAGCGAGGTGTACAGCCTGAAGATGTAATGGAATAAATGGTATCATTATACAACTCACAGAAAAGAACTTCACTTCCACATTTACTGAAATTATTAGCGCTATGCACATGTAGATACAAAGCCTTACTTTCATCTATCGGCGAAAAACGATGCTCCACCTTATCTGTCTTGGAAGTATATACAGTAAATTTATATCCATTATCCTGAGACACCTGATTGCCGCTATATAAGACATCTACTGAGTCGTTCAGTTGTTGGACTGCTATTGACCAATAATTTAAATCATTTTTACTCAAATAGTTACCATTCCAATCATATCGTAATAATTGCCTTTTCCGTGTATCCAAAACAGAAATCACCCCTGTCTCCTTATTTATATCAAAATCTGAAATACGCAAATATTCGCCCGGCGCATCACCCTGATGATAGATTCTATGATCAAAAGTTCCGTCTTTATTAAAGAATAGAATTACATTATTATCACTTCCTATCACAATATGTCCTTTAATGTAAAACATTTTATTTATCTTACCTACCAAACAAGAATCCTCTGTCGCTAGCTTTACGTAAAAAGACTCTTTCGAAAAAGTCGGTAAGTCAAACACCGAATCTATTTCAAGAGAGGGTACTTGTATCACTATACAATCAGACTGTAAGTTCTCTTTTTGTCGTCCAGAGCATCCAGACAAAAGGAAAACGCACATAATTAGAAATAAATTAAATTTATCCATATTCATATCTTAAAGTATAAAAATGTCAGGAAAGCAGCAATAAACTTCTTTCCCAACATTATTATTTTATAATCAACAACCACTACAATCTACAGCACTACAATCATTCTCACCAGGACAACAACAATACAAACATTGCCCATCTTCATCAGGTTCAGTTCCATAAAGCAATCCTTTGTCTGAACTTTCATCTCCTGCCAAAGCTTCTATATTTGATAACGCCAAATCAGACATTCCTTCAGATTTCTGACTTGAATAAACACCATATCCCGCAACTGCAACAAATGCCACAGCCAATATATAATATAATTTTTGTTTCATTGTTTTTTAAATTATTAAATACTTAATTCTTAATTAGAGCAAAATTCTCATTGAATCAAAACGAACTTAGTTCATTCCAATTCCTTACTGTAGCAAAAAAATATTATATTTGCATCGGCGTATAATTTTATAAGTCAGGGAACATGGCAGGTTAGTATTTGCAGCAAACAAAAACATGCCAAGCCTGCCTGTTCCTTTCCTTTGGTTAAACAATCATTTTATCTATCTCTTTCTCACATTGAGAATTCTATTATAGGCTCATCACTATTCACATCCGTAGCAGTAATAATACCTCGCTCCTCATCTACTGAAATGCCATAGATATAACGGTCTAAGACATATTTCATAAGAGGTTCTCCTTGCAGACTGAAGACATATATGTATTGCCCGCCGTCCACTTCTTTTCCTTTGGGTTGTCGTGACAATTCCTTAAAAGTACGTCCGTGGAAGACAGCATAGATAGCTTTGTCTGTCACCTTTATATCACTAAAGCCCATGATACCGACCGGTATACCATAACCTTTGGATACCTTAAATTCCGGTTCTCCGTATGGACCGATACGGACAATATGAGTAGTATCTTTTAAATTATAGATTTCAAGGACTTCACCCAGTTGTGTAGTAGCAGCAAGGATACCGTTCTGTGGGTTATAATCAATGAAACTGCGCCATGCTTGCGCCAAGGCAGGTCGCGAATGTGCCAGAGCATCTTCATTGGCAGTAGGTATACTACCAAACTTACGAAGCAATTCCCCCTTACGACTAACCATGCAAAAACGATTATCGCCGGAATAATCGGGGATAATAAAGGTTGAATCATCGTATTGCACAAAATCCAAAGCACGAAGAATCTTCTTGTCCAGTGACACCGCTTCATCACGAAGCAGTGAGTCACCGGATTCAAAGAACACAAACCTTGTTAATTCACTTTTATTGGCATCTAATGCCCACAAAGATTGCCCATTCCATCGGATATTTTCGGCAGAGAGCATATCTTTGGGTGAATCACCACACTCACCAAATGACGCGATATAATTGAACTCAGGATAACGGAACACTTGAAAAAAATGATCCGTACCATGCAAATCAAGCACCACAGCCATATCTTTTTGTATCCGTATACGAAAAGGATAACGGAACACAGCAGTATCCAGCAATATTTCCTTCGCTTTCAGCTCCTTCGTCTGAGGAAAATCTTCATAATTAAGATTTTTCTGTTGAGACGGTGAAGTACACGAAATGAAAAGGGAAAAAAGGATTATGTTAATAAAGACTTTCAAGACTATAACCTTCCATTACAAATTTTACTTTAACATGAGTGATAGGACAATCTACAGAACCAGAACCCCAGCACTCAACATTATACCCCCATTCATCATCACTTGCCAAAGCATCTATATTCTCCAATATCAAATCTCCTAATTTATTCTTTTCTGAATAAGATTGAAAAGAAACTGCAACTACTGCAATCAAAAACAAACCGATAAATAATACCTTCTTTTTCATAATAAGTTATTTTATAAATAATAGTAATGTCGTTTACAGAAAGACGAAGCAAAGATAACAGGAAAACAAGGAAATCGCCTAATTTTCAGTCTGACAAAGTCTGAAATCAATGAATTTCATACTTTTTCAGACTGTTTACAATCGGTGTCTGTCTCACTATTTATTCGATGAAATGGGGCTTTTTAATTGATAAGTTAAATATCCATTTTCTATAGTCCAATTAGAAACTTTAGCCAAACTGGCACGCAATCTTTTAATAGCAGCATGTACTCGACTGGTTATAACAACTTCACCAGGCCATACCAACTGTTCAATTTCCTCAATAGTAAGCTTATAATCTTTAGCATCAAGAAAGCCCTGCAACAATATAGCCATTTGCGAAGTCAATATTTCATCTTTATCAGCATTATATAACTTTCTGGTATATACATCAAAAAACAAATTATCATCTAACTGATAGATATGAGTTGGAACATCCTTTGCGGCTCTTACCGGTATTTCCTTTACAAAAAAACGGTGATATAAACGTGCTATATATTTATCGAAGAAGAATAGTAACAAACAGCCCAAAATAAGAAAGCTTAGCAATATTACATCTTTCACGATATAAACATCCCACCATGAACAATGTATATATCCCGTCACTCCAACTTCACATCGAGCCCCCATATAATAAGATATAAGACTATCTGCTTTTGCATACCGGTTGTCTGAATATGTACAGGTTTCATGTTCCAATAAATCGGTCACAGATACCCGGGTACTTATCTTGCCACGAAATCCCATATCAGTCAACAAGCTATCCCACGCTTCATTCAACTCATTGGCATTCAAAGGATATTCTTCTAATATAACACTATACAATCCTCTTTGCCGAGAATTACTTTCTATATTGTGACAGTGCTTGAAATAAGGTATAACATATTCCCTTTTGCCATATTGACTTTCTAACGAAATAATTTTAGAATCTTTCACACCTTTAGATAGACTGGTACTATCTGATGCAGCAAAATACACACTTATGCCACTTCTTTTTTCCAATTCCTGCTTCAAAGCCACTTGAAAAGAATCACGCGCACATTGTTTCCAATAAGCGTTCTTGTCCTGATACAAGAAATATCCTGTAACGCAAGCACCTATAGCACCAATCATTACATATATCAGCAATTGCTTCAAATTATCGTTTATCTTATTCATAGTATGTGTGTTCTATTACTTCACCTATTATGCTATTTAGCTCTTCATACCTACCAGATACTTAACTTTCGACAAAGTTAATAGAAAATTATAAAAGCGACTTTTTTATTTGTATCAAAAAGAATAAAAAAGTGGAATGCCGGTCATGTTCATTCGGAATTAAGGACAGTAGAAATTTAATGGGGATATGCATATATCTTAGTAATCCTGAAGAGAATCGTCCCGACGTTACTTGTGCCGGTTTTGACACTTTGCATTTCCCGCATCCCGAGAATCGCGTATTTCCACCCGTTGGCGGGGGTGGACGGAAATTCGAGAACGAAAAATCGTATCTTCCTCATGAATAGCGGAATATAGATATATGTACAACTCAAATAGATGGGAAACGGCCGACCGACCATGCAAAAGCACCCTTTTCCCAGAAGAAAAAGGGTGCTTTCAAAAGAAATGTTCATCTTTCCCGGGAGGGAAGTTAACATCCCTCGTGCCGGAAGTTAACATCCCTCGCGTGGGAAGTTAACATCTCTCGTGCGGGAAGTTAATATCCCTCCTTCGGGAAGCGTAAAATCAGCGGATATCCGGTAAAAACACCGCATATTTATGCTATAAATCGTACGTTTTCGCTCTATTTCGGGCTTTCCGGAAAGCGGCCGTGTCAGCAGAACGGGTGATTTGGAGACTGGAAATGCCCAATAAGAGCTATTTTGAAATCAATTTGACAGATTGGTGTGTCATGCCTTAACTTCAGGTATTTCGTCCGTCCGGTTAAAAACAAAGCATACACTTTATTTACTTTCCACAAGATTAGGAGCTTGTTTAAATTTTTCTCAAGAACAATCTTAATAGTGACCAATGTGAGCAGAAAGAAGCTTATTTCTTACAAATATAACATCAAAAAGTGAAATTGCAAGAAACAGTAGGAAAGCAATAGATTTTTCACCTCTAAAAATTAGTAGGGAAAAGCAACAATATTAGCTTCCACATCAAATCCGCAAGTGATACCATATATAATTCTTTTATCCTCATCAACCGCTATAGTTTTAACCGTCCTATCCAATATAAATTTCTTTATTATGTTCCCACTCCAATCCATCACCAGCACTTCATTAGCGAATGGTTTATCCTTGGCGAATTTACCATTTAAAAGCAAATATATATATTGACTAGTAACATAAAGATTATCAAAACCCATTTGGGAATCTTCACACCAGGTAATCCACACCGGTATTGCCCCTTCTACCACCTTATAAACAGGAGGAAAAAACAATTTAGACCAACATTCTTTCACCTTATCACCTTCAATCTCATAGCATTGTACAATACCTCCAATAGAAGTAGCACGAACCAGTTTTTTTTCGTCCGGGGCAATTTCCCAATGAGATTTATTCATAATTGCCCGACTGATTTCAACGGAAGTTACATCTGGCAAAACCGGAGAATCCACATAAGAATCCGAACCGCAAATTCCTATATGCCTATCGGTATTACCATTATATAAATATTTATTTTTAAGAGCGATTACGTCTAAAAAAGACACAGACATTTGTTCCCTTTCAAGACTAGATTCACTAGAATATTGTTCTGAACCGGACAATAGTCCTTCTACATTATATCTGATTACTCGATTTTTATTAATATCCCAATATGATAATATGCCTTCACTATTCAAATGAGGGACATCAGGCGAAAGAACTTCTCCGGGTCCTTCTCCTTTTTTCCCTCCGCCTTTTACAAAAGTACCATCAGTAGTTGAAAACATATAAAACAGATTATCTCCACAACGCTTATCAACCACCAACAATAAAGAGTCCCATAAGAAAAGCTTCTTAGGAGAAGCTAAAATAGAACTATCATTTAAAGTTTTAGCATATAGCTTTTCACTCTGACAAGATAAAGAATCTGTATATCCTTTCGCGTCCTGTTTATTACACGACACAACGACAAAACAACATAACAAGAATAATAAAAAGAGTTTTTTCTTTTCCATAAATTAATCAATTATTCATTTATAAATATAACTATTACCCCACCTCATTGTCACCACAAACCTAAATTTAGGCATGTAAGTTCTTATTTTAAATGTGAAATGGCAATGACAGGATTCTCGTCTGTATTCTCATTGCTCAAACAACTTACAAATATATTATTATCTGTAACAGACAGCATGGCACCAGTACTTTTATCATCCAAATCATTAACCATAGTTTTCCCAATCCAATATTTATCTTGCTCCTTAGAATAAAGGAATACTCTCAAGTCATTAACAGAAGACCAGTAAGTGGCATATATCCATTTCGCACTTTCCAAATATACTGTACGCATAAAATCTTCAAAATGTTGTAATGAAACGGTTTCCTTGTATTCATGCTTTAAGTCAGGCTTCATTTGAAAAGGATATTTTATAGACAGTTGCCTATTTTCATAATGATATACCGCGTTATTAAAGTTAGGAGCCATAAAACAAATAACATCCCCATAAGAACATAACTCCCAAAGAGGAGTGGTATAAACAAGATGATTGCTTTGTCTGCCTACTAATTGCCTTACCTCTTTTGTTGAATCGGACTGATGATAAATCCCGGCGGTTATATCGTCTATACCAGCCTTTGATAAGATAAAACCGCCTTCAGGACATATTTTAAAATCCTGTGCTTTGATTCCCAAGTCAACAGTCTTTATATAATCACCTTCCAAAGTATAAAATAGTAGTTTTTGTTGATAAGAAGACAAAACGACTATCTGATTATTCTTTGGATCATATTCAAATTGACACATTTGAGAATACTCACCAGGTCCGTTCCCCTTCTTATATATTTTATTTATATATCTGCCTTCACGGTCAAAAATCCATATCGTTTGTTGCAGCTTATCAAGCACAAACAGATGATTTTCACCGATAGCCATATCATTAATCTTTTTAATTAGACAACTATCATTAGTTTCTAAATTAATAGATTCTTTTGTTCTTATGTCTAAAAATAATATTCTGTTTTGTTCATGTAATTTTTCATAATACGTTATTTTATAAATATTAGTAATGTCGTTTAAGAAGAACAGAACAAAGATAACAACAAAACGAAGAAATCATCTAATTTTCGGCAAAGTTAATGAAAAATCATGAAAGTGACTTTTTTAATCATATATTATAGATATTTCAATACTACATCCATATCTATAGACTCAATATTACAATCAGAATCCAAAATATACATTATCTTTTCAGAAAATGATATACTTCTTATCTTATATTTAGTTACAAATTTTGCCAATATATTACCTTGTTTATCAAAAGCTAATATTGTATTCGGTACTAAAGCGGAAACTCCTTCTGACTCTTTAGCAACAAGAGGTTTACCTGAATAGGTAGCGAAGATGTAGTCTCCATATATTTTTATATTATAAAAACCTCTCAAGTGTTTATACTTATCAAAGGATATACGATCACTAGAATTAGTTAATACTGGCGGTATATACATCTTTTCAAATTTAGTAATTACCTCTTTATCAGAGACCTCATAGGCAGCCATATATGCAAAATCCATACCGACATAATAAATTGTATTTCCATCTGCTATAAAATCCCCTTTAAATGCAGCCAAATTACTTCCAGAATAATCAACAGGAATCTTTCCAAAAGAACCAATTGAATCCAGTTTTTCATCTAATAGCGTAAACAAATATTCCTTCCCCGTCATGCGTGCACCTACAGAAAAACCATTCTTTAATTGTCTTACTGAAAAATAATATTCTGAATTTTTCTTTGGACGGATATCAGCTATACATTCGTACCATAAACTGTCATTAGCGCAGGAATATAAATAAGACATTTTCCGAACTGTAGAAAGTTCATACACATAAATAGTATCTTTATGACGCCCCATATAATCTACATTATGACACTCCCCAAAGCCATTTCCTTTCCTCAAAAACTGACCAATTTTAGAAGCATCAGATTCCCGTAAAACAACAGCACCCATAGAAGGGTCGCCATTAAACAAGAAAAATAACGAATCAATCATAACAAATGGATAAGCTCCGCGAGCTATCACCTCATCTTGATTAACTCGTTGAGTTTTCAATTCTATCGGTTCAATTAGTGCAATATCAAAATCTTCTACCTTTTTATTATTGGTATTACATGAAATAAATAGGAACAAGATTATTACTATAGGTATATATAATATAGACAATGTATTTTTATGATTTCTCATAGCTATGTATTTATTAATTATAAAATTAAAGTTATTCTTATTTTATCAGTTTCTTCATTTTTGCTTTCAGCGAACCTTTACCATAACCTTCCCACATCTGTTGTACTTTTCCTTCAGGAGAAATAAGCACATAATGAGGAATACCTCGTACTTGATAAGCAGCTCCAAGCCCGGTGTTCCCTTTACGAAGTTCATTCCATTGGTTGCCTTTCATCCGCTTCTGGACTATAAACTCTTTCCATTTATCTTTAGAGTCTTGACTGATACTTATCACTTCCATCTTACCTTTATACCTTTCAGTAATTTCTTCCATTTCAGGAAGCGATTGTAAGCACGGGCCGCATCCTTGACTCCAAAAGTCCAACAAAATATATGTACCCTTAAACTCAGCCAAATGGTGGATATCTCCATTAATATCATACAAATCTCCATCTACCATTTCATCACCCACGTTCACAGCCTTCGGTAGATTTAAATAGGCTGTGATAAGTTGCCCTGTTTCGGTCGACTTATCAACTTCGGACATGCGTGCGTAGAGTGAACGAATTAAATCTTGATGGCCAAACCTTTGATTGTATTGCAAAAACGAGCAAAAACTTTGATACTTGTCCAACCATACAGATGTAACCGGAGCTTTTTTCATGTGGTTCAGTTCGGCCAGGTAAATGAGACTATCCAATGGGTCGCGTAATGCACGTAAGGAATCTATCTTACTCCAGTCTAATCCTTGCTCCTTTTCAGCGCGAAACAAATCATATTCCTGAGCCATCCATTGCATAGCGCGCTTTCTTTCTGAGGGGCATAAAGCCATAAAATCATTAAAAGCTTGCTGTTGGGCTATGTCACTATAGACTTTCCATAAAGGAAGAAGGCAATCGTTTCCTGTTATGTGGGTATATCTCCCGGATTGTGTCCATACATCCAACCACATACCGGGAAACCCTTTGTCAGCACACAATAAGAGTAACTTTTGGGGAACCGTGCCGCTAATAGTATCTTGAAAAGCAAACTTTCCATTGACTACCGTATCTTTCTGAACGGTTATAAGCAGCTTACCGTCTTTTTTCAATAGTTGAATCACTGTACTGTCCGGCACATTCGTTAATTCGCCTTCTATCAAGAACTCACCTTCGGACACCTTAGGCGTAGAAGAACAACCGGCAAACAATCCTCCTGCCAGCAGAAAGCAAATAGCTACAATACTTTCTTTCATTTTATTTCAGTTTTTATATCACACTTCATATTGACGAAATAAAGGGTTAAAACATTGACT
>ULTJ01063109.1_pt1 | contig 18294 bp, 11 predicted proteins | sample 1957491 | NCBI WGS metagenome assembly ULTJ01 (sample SAMEA4835731, study PRJEB28245) | human gut metagenome | biome: gut microbiome; material: fecal sample | place: Denmark | collected 2008 | reverse complement strand
TTCCGCACAGAGCAGCGCAGTCAGCATCAAAGCAACAAAATAAACCAAATCCCCCGTGGAGACACGGGGGCGTTTCAATGAAAAAAGCACCCCGAGGTTCGGGGTGCTTGAATTTTATTTGGAGTTTTTTCGGGCTTCTTCGAATTTGCGGAGGGCTTCCTCGTACTCACGGCGGGCGGCCTCAAAGTCATGCTGGCGGGTCTCCTCTTCCTTGCGGCGAGCTTCGGTCTCCATACGCTCGGTTTCCTCGTTCAGGCGCTTGGTCTGCGCCTGCATGCGTGCGACAAGGTCGGAGGGGATGGTGCTGCCGTCGACCACGGTCGGCTCGTCGGGAGCGGCGGTGGGCTCGGGCCGTATGACCTTTTCCTCCACAGCGGGAGCTGCGGGTGCGGGCGCTGCATCTGCGCTGCCCCAGCCGTTATCGTCGTCGTCCTCGTCGGTCTTTATGACACGGCGGGGCTTTTCCTTCTTCTCGGGCTTTGCGGCCTTCACCGCTGCAGGAGCGGCACCTGCGGGCACAACGCCTCGCTTATACGCCTTGGTGCAGACGATGCAGACGATGACCGCCAGCAGCGCTGCGACCAAGATCGCCATCATTGCGGCAAATTGCAGCGAACCGTTGCCGCTGCCGTCCTCGAGGGCGTACACAAAGTAGCGGTAGTCGTTGACATAGCCGTAGATGTTAAGCGCTGCGGCGCTTGCTGCGGCAGCGCAGGCGAGAACGAGTGCGGCCACGAGCGTCTGGAGCTTGGGGCGGAACGCAACGAGGATGCCGATCGCACCGGCGACAAGGCCGATGACGGCGAGTATCCTGAGCAGCGAATAAAGCTGCTGGCGCAGAGCCAGCTCTTGCTGGACGCTGTCGGCCTCCTCCTCGACATAGGCGCTGGCGGCGGCGAGCACCTCATCATAATCCTCTCTGTTGGTGACCTTTTCGGCAATGCCGTCGTTTGCGAGCAGAATTTTGATGCCTGCATCGACTATCTCCTGCGCATCCTCCATCTCCTCGAGGTTCTGCAGGTCGTTTGCCATGGAGGCGCTGTTGCTTGCCATCTTGCGCTTGCCTGCTGCAAGCTGCTCGGCAGCGTCGGCAAGCTGAGCCTTACCGTCATCGAGCTTGGCCTTGCCTGCGGCAAGCTGCGCATCGCCGTCGTCAAGCTGCTTTTTTGCAGCGGCGAGCTGCTGCTTACCGGCTGCAAGCTGCTCCTTGCCTGCGGCGAGCTGCTCTTTACCGGCGGCAAGCTGCTGCTTGCCCTCCTCGAGCTGAAGCTCTGCGTCGGCTATCTGCCTGTCGGCATCGGCAAGCTGCTGCTTTGCGGCGTCGTACTCGTTAAAAAGCTCCGTCACGGTCTTGTTATAGCCGAGCGAGCGAAGCAGGATATTCAGCCCCACCTCGGTGTAATTGCCGCCGGTCGTGCCGTGGAGCTTATCGTAATAAGGCTTTGCCTTGTTGTAGATAGGCGTGACCTCGTCGAGCTTCGCCTGACCCTCGTCACGCTGCTTTTTCGCCTTGGCAAGCTGTTTTTCGCCGTCGGCTATCTGCTTTTCGCCGTCGGCTATCTGCTTTTCGCCGTCGGCAATTTCCTTTTCCTTTTCGGCAATGAGCTTCTCGGCGGCGGCGTAATCCGCCTTGCCCTTATCCAGCTGCGCCTTGGCGGCGTCATACTCCTTCTGACCCTTGTCAAGCTGCGCCTTGCCCTCGTCATACTGCTTCTGACCGGCGCTTATCTTGCTGCTGCCGTACTTATCGGTGACAACGGCTGTGGCGTAGTTCTTGGCGGTCTTGTCGCCGCCCTTGTCCTTTATCTCGTCATAGCGCTCGGAGATGAGGGCTATCGAGTCGCGGATATCGTCATTTTGCAGATTGGATCTGCGCAGGATGCCGGTTATATCCTCGAGACCGGCGGCAGCGGCGAAAAAGCCGAACACCGAAGCGATCACAAGGCAGATGCTGATGACAGCCAGTGCGATTCTTTTCATTTGATTTCTTCCTTTCTCGTAAACGAACAAGCGATCCCCCGATTTACTTGTCCGCCGTATGCTTGCGTGCGACCTCCTCGAAGTCATCCTCAAAGATGGGCGGTACACGGAAATGGATTTTCTTTGCAAAGGTTGTTTTCTTTATAAACTTATCGCCCCACAAAAGCAGCTGCGGCAGGACGAACATGACGAGCAGCAGCGAGATGAATGTGCCTCGGCCGAGTGCGATACCGATATCGGAGGTAATTGCCTCGGTGGACAAAAATCCGATGAGCAGACCCGCAATGGCAAGGATGCTGCCGGAGGTGATGAGTGTGGGCAGAGCGCCGTTGAGTGCGGCGGTTATCGACACACGCTTGGAGTTGTTTTGCCGCAGGGTGATGTAGCGGTTTGAAACGACGATGGCGTAGTCGATATTTGCGCCCATTTGTATAGCCGTGACGATGAGGTAGCCGACGAAGAATATCGGCTCGTTCGTCACATACGGCCAGGTGAAGTTAATCCAGATGCTGCCCTGGATGACTGCAATGAGCAGAACGGGAAGTCCGGCCGAGCGGAAGGTGAACAAAATCACGATGACGACGAACACGACCGAGAGGATGCTGACCATGGCATTATCCCTCGTGTAGGTTTGCTCAAGGTCACGGGAGCAGGTGGCGTCACCTGCGACATATATCGTGTCGTCGTAATACTTTTCGGCGATGTCGTGAATTTGGCCGATGAGATCATACGACTGCTGCGACTGCACATCGGTGTCGCAGTACACCAGCATGCGGCTGTAGTCGGGACCTTGGAGCTGTGCTTTGGCATCGGAAAGCTGAGAGTTAAGATCCTCTATCATGCTCTTCTGCTCGGCCGTGACCTCAACATCGCCCTTTTCCACGACCTCGTACAGGAAGGAAAACAGGTCTATCATCCGCACCTTGTAATTGTGCAGATCCTCGCCGACCTGCTTGTAATCGTCATGCGATGCGCCGTAGTAGGCAAACAGCGCCGATGCCGTCATTTCGTCAAGCCCTGCGATATCGCAAAATTCGCTGATCGTGAGCTTGTCGGTGAGCTTATAGCCGCCCGTCACCTCGGTTATGGCGATGCCCTGAACGGAGGTCACATGTTCAAGCTTCGATATCTCCTCGAGCATGTCCGCCTCGGCCTGATAGTCGCCCGTCGGGACAACGACGGCCATCATGTTGCTGTAGCCGAAGGTATCGTTTACCTCGGCACGGGCAAGCTGCCGGTCGTTGAGGTTAAGGGGCATTGCGTCGGAATAGTTATACGAAAACGGGCAGTGCAGCGCACAGTAACCGCAGACGATGAGCACAACGATGAGTATCGGCGGGACTATCTTTCTCGTTTTCCAAGCAAATCGGCCCGCAAAGTCGATATGCGGGATGACACTGCGGTGGCGGGCCTTGTCGATGGCCTTGTTGAAGGTCAGAAGAAGCCCCGGCATGAGAAGGAACACCGACAGCATCGAAAGCAGGATGGATTTTATGAGTACCCGTCCGAGGTCGCTGCCGAGACCGAACTGCATGAACGCCATGGCGATAAGTCCGCCGATGGTCGTGAGGCTGCTGGAGGATATTTCGGGTATGCCCTTTGTAAGGGCGTCTATCATCGCCTGCCTCGGCTCGGAGTGCTGCTTTTCTTCGGCAAAGCGGTTGCACAAAATGACCGCATAGTCGATCGCAAGCGCAAGCTGAAGGATGAGCGTCACCGCGTTGGAGACATAGGAGATCTGCTTGAACAGGAAGTTCGTGCCGAACTGAAGCAGGGCCGCTGCACCGAAGGTCACAAGCAGCACCGGCACCTCCGCATAGCTGCGGGAGGTCAGAAGCAGCAGGGCAATGACTATCACTACGGTGATTATGCCGACGACCAGCATCTCGCTTACTATCTGCACCGAGGGGTTATAGCCGACCTGCGTGTCGTAATATACCGTGTAGTCGGACAGGATGTCCTCTATATCCTCAAGGGCGCTTAAGCTGGCCTCGTCATTGTCGCCGCCTGCGAAGGTGACGGAGAACATCGCACGGTTTTTGGTGTAATGCAGGCTCGAATCGTCAAAGCTCACGGACCTCACACCGTCAACGGCGGCAATGTCGTGGTATAGCTCCAACGCATCGGAATAGCTTATGTCCTCGACCATGATCCTTGCGGTGCTGTAGGTCGTAAACTCCTTGCCCATAACGCCGAGCGCCTGACGGGTCTCGGAATTTTCCGGCAGGAAGGTGTAGAGGTCGGAGTTGACCTTGACCAGCCCCGAGGTGAATATTGAAAGCGCCGTCGCCACGGCAAAAATTATCATTATCAACTTTCGCCTGTCGACGATAAAGGTCGCTAATTTGCGCATACTAAAGCCCCAAGTTCAAAAATATTACACTACCAATAGATATACCTTTACATAATATAATAAAATGCCGATTTATTCAAGATGCAGAAATGACTTTAATATAAAATTAACAATTATTTTTCCGCATTGCTTGAAGTATCGGTAATATCGTTATATAATACTTAAATCTGTTTTATATCGGAGGGATACGCCGTGGTATCACTGCTGTCCAAAATTTTCATAAAAAACCGTGACGATGTGACCGATCCCGCTGTCAGGAAGGCCTACGGCAGCCTGTGCAGCGCATTGGGCATCGTTTTGAATGTCCTGCTGTTTGCAGGCAAATACATTGCGGGAGCCGTTTCCGGCTCTATCGCCATAACCGCCGATGCGTTCAACAACTTATCAGACGCAGGCTCGTCGGCGATATCGCTCGTGGGCTTTCATTTATCCAGCAAAAAGCCGGACCTTGACCACCCGTTCGGCCACGGGAGGCTTGAGTATATCTCCGGCCTGTGCGTTGCGGCGCTCATCCTTGTCATGGGCGTGGAGCTGCTCATAAGCTCGGTACAAAAGATAATAACACCCGAGCCTGTCGAAACAGGTCTGCTTCCGGCGGCGATATTGATAGTTTCCATCGCCGTGAAGGTCTATATGTCGGCGTATAACCGCTCGGTCGGCAAAAAGATTTCGTCGTCGGCGATGCAGGCAACGGCGGCCGACAGCCTGTCGGATTCCATTGCGACTACGGTCGTTTTGCTGAGCATGGGCGTGAGCTATTTCTTTGATGTGAACATTGACGGCTATGCCGGTGTGCTCGTTGCGCTGTTCATCCTCTGGGCAGGCGTCGGCGTTGCGAGAGACACGCTCTCGCCGCTTCTCGGTCAGGCGCCCGATCCCGAGCTCGTGCAGAAGATAGAGGATATCGTTATGAGCCGTGAGGAGATAATCGGCATGCACGATCTTGTCGTGCACGATTACGGTCCGGGCAGGCTCATGATAAGCCTGCATGCCGAGGTCGACGGCAGGGGAGATATCTTTGAGCTGCACGACGCCGTCGATACCGTCGAGCGCACGCTCGCCCATGATCTCGGCTGCGAAGCGACGATACATATGGATCCCGTCGTGTGCGACGACGAGGCGGTCGATGCCGAGCACAAAAAGCTTCTGGAGGTCATCGCCGGAATTGACGATGTCATCGGCGTACATGATTTCCGCATGGTCGCAGGGCCGAGCCACACCAACCTCATTTTTGATGTTGTCGTCCCCTGCGGTATCGCAAAGACCGCAGACGAGGTGCGAGCCGAGGTGTGCGCCGCCGTTGAGGCGCAGATGCCCGGACGCTTTGCCGTCGTCACCGTTGATACTTCATTTGTAAGATAAGGATGCCCATGGATAAGACTTTACAGAAAACCAAGCTCTTTCCGAGCTACGCTTACTTTCCGCTCGTGATAACCGTGCTTATGCATATGGCGATATTCTGGGGCACAAAGCCGCTTACCGCATCTGCCGTGCATCACAGCATTCCCGTGCCGCTTGACGAAGTGATACCGCTTGCACCCGAGTGGGTCACGGTCTACACGGCGACATTCATCTTTTGGATACTCGGCCTTGCCGTTTGTATGCGTCAGGAGCGGGAGCTGTGCTTCAGAATGTTCACCGGCATTTACATCGCCGAGCTTATCTGTGCCGTTTTTTTTATCGCCGTTCCCACGGTCATCGACCGCCCCGAGGTAACGGGCGGCGTTTATTACGACCGGCTGCTTGCGCAGCTTTACTCCGCCGATCAGCCGGTGAACCTGTTCCCGTCCATGCACTGTATGTTCGCATATATGGTGTTCCGAGGCTTCATGATAGCCAGGCTTGATAAGCCCGTTGTCATCGGCTCGGGGCTGTTTGCGGCGCTGGTGTGCGCCTCAACCGTTTTCGTCAAGCAGCATTTTTTCGTCGATATCATCGGCGGTATAGTATTCGGCGAGGTCGCCGTCACGCTCTCAGTGAAAACAAATGCGTGGAAGCTGGTGGACAGAATACATTTTAGCCTCTTGCGTTTACTCAAATAGTATGCTAAAATTGACAAAATTGCCGGAATAATTTAGATTCAGGTCGATGGGGGTCGACCCAAAACGGAGGGAAACATGGCACAGACCAAAAAGAGAAGCATCCTGTTTGTTGCGGCACTTGCAGTGTTTGCGGCGCTCATCGTTATTCTGGCGGCAACGCTCTCGGCGTGCTCCAATGATGATAACGACACCAAGGAGCCCACCCCGACCGAAACGGTGCAGCCCGAAGCGACCACCGAGCCGACTTCGGCCGATGCAGCGACCGTCACCGGCAGCAATGACGCAGCCGTGAGCGGCAGCAATAGCACCGCCGCAAAGCAGCCGACCAAGAGCAGCGGCAGCTCAAGCAGCTCGACCAAAAATGACGGCGGCAAGGATAACGGCCGCAACAAGATTGATTACATCATGAACTATGGCGACAATGTTGAAAAGGGCGTCGAGGGCGCAGCGGACGATTTCGTCGGCTCGCTCAAGGATATCGGCAACGCCTATGACAAGGGCGATATCGAGGGCATCACCAATACCGTCGAGGACTTCTCCAAGGGTCTCGGCGACTTCCTCGGCGGCGTTAAAGACAGCATCATTCCCTGATAATTCAAACAGCAAACACTCCGTGTTTTTATGCGGAGTGTTTTTTGCTATTTGTCTCCTTTTCTTTGGCAGAGCAAAGAAAAGTTAATAAATACCAGCCACCCGTCAATCTATTGATGCAGTTGTGTTTTTACGATTTCCCGAAACAGTCAAAAGTTTGACATAGCGGAATAATTGTGATATAACTATACTGTTAGTTTAGTTGGTTGGTTTACAAGAAAAATAAATACATAATAAGGAGATCAATTATGGCACACAGACCGAATATTCTGAAGCTGGCGACAAAGATCAGCCTCGAAAGTCTGACCTACACCGGCATCACCTACAATGACCCCGAGTACCGCATTCTCGAGCCTATCGTCGACGACGATATGTGCAAGGTCATGCTCCACATGAAGCTTGACACACCCCGCACCACCGAGGAGCTTGCAAAGCGCTGCAAGGCAAGCGTCGAATGGACCCGTGAGCAGCTTGATAAGCTCAATGTGGCCGGCGTGTGCCGCACCATGGAGGGTCTCAACGGCGCAAAGGCCGGTTGGTACTACCCCATTTGGGTGCCCGGCATCATGGAGGGCATCCTCTCGAACAACGAGCAGTGCGAGCGCTACCCCGACCTCGGCGCATGCTTTGAGGAGTACACCCGCCGCCGCATCGCAATGGTTGCTCCCGTTCTGCAGAACGGCAAGCAGGGCATGATGTTCATGCGTGTTATGCCCGTCATGAGCGCCATTGAAAACAACTCCAAGACCGCATCCTATGACGAGGTGCGCACCCTTATCGAGAAGGCATCGGCCATCTCCGTCGGCCCGTGCTCCTGCCGTCGTTCCCGCCGCCTGATCGGCGAAGGCTGCGGCCACCTCGAAGAGGATATGTGCATGTACCTCAATGACAACGCCATAAATTACTCCCGCCTTGGCACTCACCGCCTTATCACCAAGGAGGAGGCATATGAGATATTAAAGCGTGCCGAGGACAACGGCCTTGTCCACGAGATAAACCAGACCCCCGGCTTTGAGGATACCACCGCTATCTGCAACTGCTGCGGCTGCTCGTGCTACGCTCTGCGTATCGCAAACTACTTCCGCTCGGCAAAGTCGATACAGTCCAACTTCCTTGCCAAGGTCGACAAGAACAAGTGCGTCGCCTGCGGTCAGTGCGTCGAAAACTGCCAGACCAATGCTCTCAAGCTCGGTCAGAAGTGCAGCACCGTCGACCCGAAGATCTCCGACGCTTACCATTCCGACAAAGAAATTCCTTGGGATCCCAAGAGCTACAATGTCAACTACCGCACCAACCGCACCGATGTAATGCCCAGCGGCACCGCACCCTGTAAGGCGGCTTGCCCGGCCCATATCCCCGTTCAGGGCTACCTGAAGCTGGCGGGCGAGGGCCGCTACACCGAGGCTTTGGAGCTCATCAAGAAGGAGAATCCCTTCCCCGCAGTCTGCGGCCGCATCTGCAATAAGCCCTGCGAAGCCGCCTGCTCCCGTGCGAGCATCGATGACGCCGTCGCAATCGACGATGTCAAGAAGTTCATCGCCGAGAAGGATCTCGACGCAAAGACCCGCTTCGTTCCGAAGCTTCTCAATCAGATCGGCAGAAAGTACGAGGAGAAGATAGCGGTCATCGGCGCAGGCCCTGCCGGCCTGAGCTGCGCATACTACCTCGCCGTCAAGGGCTACCCCGTCACCGTTTACGAGAAGGAAAAAGAGCTCGGCGGTATGCTGACCCTCGGCATCCCCTCGTTCCGCCTCGAGAAGGATGTCATCAAGGCCGAGATAAAGGTGCTCAAGGATCTGGGCGTGAAGTTCAAGACCGGCGTTGAGGTCGGCAAGGACATCACCCTCGACAAGCTGCGCAAGGACGGCTTCAAGGCCATCTACCTTGCAGTCGGTGCATCCAAGGGCGCAAAGGTCGGCTGCCCGGGCGACGACCTCGACGGCGTTTTCACCGGCATCGACTTCCTGCGTGAGGTAAACCTCGGCAATAAGCCCGCTATCGGCAAGGCAGTCGCAATCATCGGCGGCGGCAATGTCGCCATCGATGTCGCAAGAGCGGCAGTCCGCCTCGGCGCAAAGACCACGATAGTCTACCGCCGTGACCGTGACGCAATGCCCGCAGCGGACGACGAGATAGAAGAAGCCATCGAAGAGGGCGTGAAGTTCAAGTTCCTCGCAGCTCCCGCCGAGATAACCGGCGAGGGCAAGGCAGCCGAGCTCAAGGTCGAGATCATGGAGCTCAAGGACGGCAAGCCCGTCGGCACCGGCAAGTTCGAGACCATGAAGGTCTCCGCCGTGATCTCCGCAATCGGTCAGAAGATCGACCTTGAGGGCATCGAGGGTATCAACACCGGCGCAAAGGGCACCGTTCTCGTCGACGAGTACGGCAGAACCAATGTTGAGGATGTTTTCGCAGGCGGCGACCTTGTCACCGGCCCGAAGTTTGCCATCGACGCAATTGCGGCAGGCAAGGAAGCATCCATCTCCATCCACCGCTATGTACATCCCGGCCAGACCCAGGATCTCGGCCGTGACCACCGTGATTATAAGCCGCTGGATGTCGCAACGCTTGGCATCAACGCAGTCGGCTTTGACAATGCACCCCGCCAGAAGGCCGCCGATGCGCCCGCCAAGGAGGCAAAGAAGAGCTTCAAGGATCTGCGCGGCACCCTCACCGAGGAGCAGATCAAGAAGGAAGCCGCCCGCTGCCTCGGCTGCGGCTGCGTCGTCGTCGACGAGGATATGTGCATCGGCTGCGGCATCTGCACCACCAAGTGCAAGTTTGACGCCATCCACCTTGAGAAGGTTATGGATCACACCTCTTACAGCTACATGAACACGCTCATGACCGCCGTCGGCAACGCTCCGGCAGCCGCAAGCCGCTTCGTGGCAAAGAAGATCCTCAAGAAGTGATATGCACGAGATAGGTGTTGTAAAGCAGGTCGTGCGCACGGTCGAAAGCTTCGCCGCCGAAAACAATGTCAAGAAGATAGACGAGGTCGTTCTGGATATCGGCGAGCTGTCGCTCATCATCCCGAAGTATGTCGAGGAAATTTATCCAGTTGCGACCGAGGGAACGATACTTGAGGGCACGAAGCTCATCATGAATGTCATACCCGGCATGGCCGAGTGCGACGACTGCGACGAAATTTTCAATGTCATCGAGCACGAGGGCTACTGCCCGAACTGCGGAAGCTTTGAAAAATCAATCCTCACCGGCCAGGATTTCACCATAAAAGAGATCCACGTCTCCGAGGAATAAACAAAAAGCCTCACGATTCAAACGAATCGTGAGGCTTTTCTCACTTAATGCGACATATAAAAGCAAGAACGCATGTTTGCGGCAGGTGAGGGCACTTGTTCGTTAGAATGAATAAAAACGCACATTCGCTTGCATATGATTGTTGTAATAATGCATATTGTTGCGAGTATGTTAAAATTTCATGAAAAAATATTCAACAAAACACTTGACATATCCATTCGGAAAGCGTATATTATGCATTGTCAATGAATAAATACTCACCGAAAGGAAAAATCGACATGAACCTCAAAAAGAAGCTTATGGTTTGCGCAATGACCGTTGCAGCGGTCACTGCGATCGGTATCGGCAGTGCTTCGGCCTGCACGATGATATATGTCGGCTCTGATCTCACGACCGACGGCTCCACCTTCATGGCGAGAAGCGAGGACTACTCCAACAGCTACAACAAGGTCGCTTATGTAAGCGAGCACGGCAAGCATGCCGCAGGCAGCGTATACGAAGGCTGCTACGGCTTTACCCACACCTTCAGCCACGACAGCTACTCCTACACCGCCGTTTCCGACGATAATCTCGGCGGCGTGTGCCCCGACTGCGACGGAACGCACGCACACACCCCGATGGAGGAGTGCGGCACGAACGAGAAGGGCGTTTCCGTTTCCGCAATGGTCACGCTCGGCTGGAAGGGCAACAGCTACTTCAAGGCGCTTGACCCGATGGTCGGCGGCGGCATGTGCGAAAGTGACATGGCCACTGTTCTCCTCGGCGAAGCAAGCTCCGCTAAAGAGGGCGTTGAGCTGCTGATGAACATTTACGACACTGTCGGTGCCGAGGAGCGCTCGGGCGTTCTCATCGGCGACCAGAAGGAAGTCTGGTATGTCGAAAACTACACCGGCCACCAGTACATTGCGGTCAAGCTCTCCTCCGACATGATCGCCATCAGCCCGAACATGGGCGCTATCGGCCTTGTCGACCTTGACGACACCGAGAATGTCATCGCATCGGATAAGGTCATCGAGATCGCAAAGCAGGCCGGAACCTATGTCGGCGATGAGGCCGAGAACACCATTGACTTCCGTGCCTCCTACTCCAACACCAGCATCAATTCCCGCATGGTAAACGGCCTTAACTACCTCGCAGGCAGCGAGAAGTTCACCTCCGCAAACACCGTAAGCTCCGACTTTACCATCACCAATGTCAAGGACGGCAAGATCGTCACCATGACTACCGCTATCGAAGCGGCCAAGGATCTCGGCGCAAAGGATGTGGTCGACTTCTACAAGATCAACGGTATCGGCAACACCGGCAATCTCGAGTGGCACATCTTCCAGATCCAGTCCACCGGTCCCATGGAGACATCCACCGTTGAGTGGCTTGCAATGGAGCACGGCCAGTACACCGTTGCAATTCCTTACCTGCCCGTTTTGACCACCGACATGTACGAGGGCTACAAGGTCGGCGGCCTCGGAAGCGCAAGCTTCACGACAGAAAAGCCCGACAGCTTCTACGGCGCATTCCCCTCTGTCAGCTGGAAGGGCAGCGGCTACAAGATCCTGCCCGAGGGCTGGGAGACCGGCTACTACTGGTCCGTTGACGGCCTGAGCAACTTCGCTCTGTCCGATGAGTGCTCTGATGAGGATAACGCACTCATCCACGCAAAGCTTGCCGAGATGCAGGCAAAGTGCTACGACAAGATCGGCGAGATGAAGGCCGCCGTCAGCGGTATGGACACGGCATCGGCTAAGATATACGCCACCGCCGAGAGTGCAGCTCTGGCAAAGCAAGCACATCAGCTCACCCTTGATCTTTACAAGCATGTTGCAACCGGCGAGCACAGCTACGGCGACTGGGAGACCACCGTCGAGCCGACCTGCACGGATGCCGGCAGCAAGCAGAAGGTCTGCTCCGTCTGCGGCGACACCGTCACCGAGGAGATAGCCGCAGCCGGCCACGCATGGGAAAGCGACTTCACCGTCGACAAGGAGCCGACCTGCACCGAAGCCGGCAGCAAGTCCGTCCACTGTGCAGACTGCGACGCAGTCAAGGACAAGACCGTCATCGAGGCCAAGGGTCACGCATGGGAAAGCGACTTCACTGTCGACAAGGAGCCGACCTGCACCGAGAGCGGAAGCAAGTCTATCCACTGCGCAGACTGCGACGCAGTCAAGGATGTCACCGTCATCGCACCACACGACCACAGCTGGGACGAGGGCAAGGTGACCAAGGAGCCCACCACGCTCGAAAACGGCGAAAAGGTGCTTACCTGCACCGAGTGCGGCCAGACCGAGACCGTTTCGATACCCGCACTGGTCATCCCGCAGACCGGTGACAACAGCAACATCGCAATTTGGCTCGGCGTGCTCGTAATGTCCGGCCTTGGCGTGAGCGCAGTAGTCGCAAGTAAGAAAAAAGAAGAAAACTAAGAGTGTTAGCAGAACCCCGTCAGAGCTTCGTCTCTGACGGGGTTTTTCTTCATATTGCAAAAGCAATGCTTTTGTGTTACATTATAATAGTGTTACTGCAGATTGAAACCTCAAGGAGGAAAAATACATGAAAAGGTTATTGGCACTGTTCTTAGCCCTTATCATGGTGTGCACGCTCCTGCCCGTCTCCGCTTTGGCGGCAGGCACGGATACGCTCACCGTCTCCGGCAAGGAATACACCGCCAGCGCTTCCGGCACGGGCTGGTCATGGGACGCAGCGAAAAAGACGCTGACCCTGAGCGGCTATGACGGCAGCGCCATAAAATACGGCGGCGACCTGACCGTTGTTTTAAAGGGCGCCAACACCATAAGTCTTGCAAAGGATGCAAAGTCCGGCATATCCGTCGGCGGCAAGCTGACGATAAACAAGACAAGCTCATCGGCAAGCGACACGCTGACCATTAAGCAGACCGTGGCCGCATCCCCGTCGAACCTCATCCAGACCGGCAAGGACGACGAGGCACACGCATGCGTCATAAACGGCGGCACCGTCACCCTCAAAAACGAGGTGGTCGGCGGTACCGGCACGGGCATTGCGAACATGACCGTCGTAAATAATGACGCACGGTTGAATATCACGGCCCCCTACCGTGGCGTAGGCTCGACCCTCAAGACCAACACCTCCGGCGCAGTCACCGTTACGACAAACGGCAGCAACTCCTTTGCCGCCGCCGTCTGCTCACTCGATGCCTCCGGCACCGGCACCGTGACGCTGAACGCCCCCACACCGGCGGTCACCGTGTGCGAGAGCCTGAAAATTGCAAGCACCGCAGGCAATGTCGTCCTAAACGGTTATACCAAGGTCGCAAACGATCCCGTGGACAACTACTCCGTCGCCTACAATAAAAAGGTGAAGGGCGTAGATAATTACTACGAGGGCAGCTATACAACTGACCCGAACGGCAACCCCGGGTATTATCTTTGCGACTCAAGCGGTCAGCCGCTTTCCTCGGCGACCTATCAGACCGTTGACGGTCAGCCGCTTGCGATAATGGACTCGAAGCTGCTCGACCTTTCCGGTCTCAAGGTCGGCACGAAGTATGAATCGACCATTGCCATTATCAACGCCACCAGAGGTGGCTCGGGCGGCTATGTGTTCTCCGTTGCCTCCGGCAAGCTGCCTGCGGGGCTTACGATGGACTCAAAAACCGGCCGCATCTCCGGCACACCGTCGGCTGCAAGTGAAGCAGGTGCCTTTGTCGTCTCTGCCAAGGACAGCAAGGGCTCGACCGCACAGGTAACGATAAACTACTCCGCCGTCAAGGCGTCCGAGGAGTTTTTGTATGTCGATTATTCGGATAATTCAAGCTACATAAAGTTCAATGTCAAGACCGATAAAGAGGGGCTCGGCTGGAGCTACACCGCCTCGAACAAGACCCTCACCCTCAAGGGCTACAACGCAGGCCCCATCAAGTGTGACACAGACCTCAATATTGTCCTGAGCGGCACTAACACCGTCACTCTGCCCGGCCCTGCCCGTGAAGGCATCAGTGTCAACGGCAAACTGACGATAACAAAAACCAACAGCACCCTCGGCGATACGCTGACCGTAAAACAGACGACCACCACGACCCCGGCCGACCTTATCGTCACCGGCAGCGCAGGTCAGGCGCAATCGCTTGAGGTCAACGGCGGCACCGTGAACCTTGTCGGTGCGGCTGGTGCCACCGGCACGAGCGGCATCACCAATTGGGCGTATGTCAACAACGACGCAAGACTCAATATCACGGCCGCATACCGTGGCGCAGCGTCAAGGCTTATCGCCAACACCTCCGGTGATATCAGAATAACCGTCAACGGCGCCAAAGACGGCGCTGCGGCGGCATATCTGCTCAACACCTCCGGCAGCGGCAGCGTCACGCTCAACGCCACCGGCACGGCGACCACGGTGTACAATGCCCTGACCGTTGCAAGCACCTCAGGCAGCGTCGCCCTCAACGGCTACACCAAGGTAAATACGACCCCGTACTCGAACTTCTCCATCGCATCGAATAAGGTCCTGCAAAACAGCAATGCATACTACTTCGGCTACCGCACCTCGACTGCGACCACCGGCAGCGGCTATTATCTGACCGATTCCGCCGGCAAGCCGCTCGAATCTGCGGTCATCGCCTCCAAGGCGAACCTCCCGCTTACGATCATGGATTCCGCCATGTTCGACCTGCCCGCAGCAATGGTCGGCATCAAGCTTGATCGAGAGATATACCTGTCCTGTGCGACCTACGGCGGCGCAGGCGGCTACAGCTACTCGATAAAGTCCGGCTCGGCACTGCCCGCAGGGCTCACCGTCAATAAGGCCACCGGCGCAATCTCCGGCACGCCCACAAGATCCGCTTCGGCAGGCTCGTTTGTCGTCGTCGTGACCGATAAGGCCGGTGCCACCGCCGAGGTCACGATAAACTACGGCAGGATCAGCGTTGACAAGGTCGGCGTACCCAGCGTCACCGGCGGCAACGATCCCGACACCGGCAAGCCCCGCCTCACTTGGAACCCCGTTGACGGCGCAGCCAAGTACGAGGTGTACCGCTCCGGCACCAAAAACGGCACATATTCGCTGTACTGCACCACTGCCGGCACGAGCTACACCAACACCACCGCCTCCGCAGGCAGCACCTATTACTATAAGGTGCGTGCCATCGGCTATGACGGCAGGGCAGGCTCTTATAGCGCAATTAAAGAGCGCACCTGCGACTGCGCAAGACCCGTCGTCACCGCAGGCAATAACGCAACCTCCGGCAAGGTCACCCTCAAATGGACGGCCGTGACCGGCGCAAAGAGCTACGCCATCTACCGCTCCACGAGCATTGACGGAACATACACCAAGATGTACACCACGACCTCCACGAGCTACACCAACTCCACCTCCAAGGGCGGTGTGACTTACTACTACAAGGTTTATGCGCTCTCGAGCAGAACGACCTACGCAGATTCGGCGGCAGCTCTCGTTGGCCCATGCGTATGCAAGTGTGCAGCACCCACCGTCACCAGCGGCAACAACGCCTCCTCCGGCAAGATCACACTCAAGTGGTCGGCTGTAGAGGGTGCAACGAAGTACGAGATCTGGAGAGCAGGCACCAAAAACGGCACCTACACCAGGATGTACACCACCACGAGCACGAGCTACACCAACTCCACCTCCTACGCAGGCTACACCTACTACTATAAGGTCAAGGCTGTCTGCGGCACGAACACCGCCGCAAACTCCGAGTTCAGCTCGATTAAAGAGCGTACCTGCGATTGCGCAAGACCCGTCGTGAAAATAAGCCTAAATAACGGCGACCCGAGGCTGACTTGGGCCAAGGTGTATAACGCAGACAGCTATACCGTCTACCGTGCCACCACCGCAAACGGCACTTATTCCAAGATGTACACCACCAAGAGTGCAAGCTACACCAACACCAGCGCCGTTGCGGGCAAGACCTACTACTACAAGGTCGTCGCCAATTGCAGCCGCAGCAGCTATGCTACTTCGGCCTACAGCAATGTGGCGCATATCCTTGCAAAATAAGGGACTATGAAAATTTAGCAACATGCCATGAAAAAACCGGGGAGCTTATGCGGCTCCCCGGTTTTCTTTGTCAATTGACACGGTGTTAATAATTTGTTAAAATACTGAAAGTGTTCACTCGGGACGGCTGTTTGTCGCCGCCCGAAATATGCAAAAGGAAAGAGAAATGAAAAAATGAAAATCGTAAAAGCGTATAACAGCGTAAGCCTCGTGCTGCGCATCGTTATCGGCATGGTCATCGGCGTGGCTCTTGCCCTGCTCATCCCCAACGCCGCCGAGACCGCACCCGGCATCGGCATCTTAGGCAGCCTGTTCGTCGGTGCTCTGAAGGCCATCGCCCCGCTGCTGGTGTTCATACTCATCATCAGCGCACTTGCACAGTCCAAGGAGAAGATGGGCAAGCAGTTCGGCACAGTTATCGTCCTGTACCTCATCTCCACCTTCCTTGCGGCAGTCGTCGCCGTCTGCGCAAGCTTCATTTTCCCCGTGACCATCACCCTCACGGAGGCCGCCTCCGACGCCGCTCCCGACAGCTTTGCGGCTATCTTCACCGGCCTTCTTAACAACATCGTTGCCAACCCCATCGGCTCGATCGTCAACGCCAACTACCTCGGCGTTCTGTTCTGGGCAGTCGTCCTCGGCTTCATGTTCAAGGGCGCATCCGACACGACGAAAAAGTTCCTGTCCGATGCCTCCGAGGCAGTCACCAAGGCAGTCCGCTTCGTTATCAATCTCGCACCCTTCGGTATCCTCGGTCTCGTGTTCACCGCAGTTTCCACCAGCGGTCTTGCCATCTTCAACGAGTACGGCAAGCTGCTGCTCATCCTCGTCGGCTGCATGCTCTTTGCCGCCCTTGTCGTCAACCCCATCATGGTGTTCATCGTTATCCGCAAGAATCCGTATCCGCTGGTGTTCAAGTGCCTCAAGGAAAGCGGCGTCACCGCATTCTTCACCCGCTCCTCGGCCGCTAACATCCCCGTCAACATGACCCTGTGCGAGAGCCTCAAGCTCGACCGTGAGTTCTACTCGGTCTCCATCCCCCTCGGTGCAACCATCAACATGGCCGGTGCAGCAGTCACCATCACCGTCATGACCCTTGCAGCCGTCCACACGCTGAGCATCCCCGTGAGCCTGCCCGTAGCCATCGTTCTGTCGGTCATGGCGGCCCTCGGTGCATGCGGCGCATCCGGCGTTGCCGGCGGCTCGCTGCTGCTTATCCCCATGGCCTGCTCGCTGTTCGGCATCAACAACGACATCGCAATGCAGGTCGTCGGTGTCGGCTTCATCATCGGCGTCATCCAGGACTCCGTCGAGACCGCCATCAACTCCTCCTCCGACGCACTGTTCACCGCCGTTGCGGAGTTCAAGCAGTGGCGCAAGGCCGGCAAGGAGATCAAGTTCTGAGCCAAAACCCGAATATAAAAATCTCCCGTCCATGGACGGGAGATTTTTTATACTCAACCTAAGGTCTGCATTTGCAGTGCGTTCTGGATCGCCTGCTCGTATGCCTGCTTTATGCCGTCGATATTGTGGGTCGCATTGAAAATGTCGAGCACTCGCTGAGTGTCGCCGCCGGTGATCAGACCGACCAGCACGCACAGCGCACCGAGCAAAACTGCGATAATGCAAACGGCGGAGATTATCTTCCAAGCCTTAGCCATCTATCTCCACCTCCTTGACGCAAAGCTTTCTGCCGAGGTTTTTGATGCCCCGGATGAGCCACGGCACGGAAACGATGATGAGCCACACGGCAAGCCATGTGACCAGCACGCCCAGCGCCAGCACGGCGAGATTCACGCCGAAGCACAGCAGCACATCGGCAAACACCGACATGCCCGAGAATGTGAAGCTTAAAAGGCTGAAGCCGACACGCAGACCCAGCAGTCCGCAGCCGAGCACACCCAGCTCAAGGCCGAGCATCACGAGCAGCAGAACAAGCCCCACCGGGATAGACACGATGATATAAAGTATCAGCGCAAAAACATTCGTTTTCCTGACCTTTTCCGGCGCAGCCTCGGGCGTTTCGTTGAACACTGTCGCCAACACATGCGCCGTCTCGTCGGCGGGCTCCGCCGCCTC
>ULTJ01011957.1_pt1 | contig 18452 bp, 19 predicted proteins | sample 1957491 | NCBI WGS metagenome assembly ULTJ01 (sample SAMEA4835731, study PRJEB28245) | human gut metagenome | biome: gut microbiome; material: fecal sample | place: Denmark | collected 2008 | reverse complement strand
TAGCCGATAAGACCTTTGCGGAACGTGTGAATACCAACGAGCGCAGATACGATATTTCGGGCATAGAACTCGTAACGTACGGAGATAAAAACGCTACCGAATACGGTGTCGGCGGAACGTACACTTTTACGGGATATTCGGAAGGATACGGCCCTGACGCCAATGCAAAATCTACGTTGAATTGCGTTGTGCAAGACCTTGAAACCTTAAAGCTCGAAGTGCATCACACATCGTTCAGAACCAACGTTTCGAGCAAAGGCAAAGACCATTACAACGAAGTCAACTCAGTGTATTTCTCTATCCCCGAACGAATCTATCAAGAGTACGGAAAGTTGCAAAAGATACGCGCGGAATGGTGGGAGTATAAAACCAAACTTGCCGCTATCACTTCAAACGAAGCGTTCTATCAAAAGATGCTTGCAGGCTCAAAACTCAAAACCGAGAAAGATCAAAACAATCCGCAAATCCCATATAGACTCTTCACGGGTTACAAGGTTGAGCAAACATCAAATCAATTTCATGGATATACATCGATTGAATATGATTGGTGTTTCAACGAGCGCACCAATTATGAGGAGACAACCGGCGGCGCAGTTTTCAATTCTACGAAAGTGAGCAAGGCAAACAGTCAGTCGGATATGATGCCAATGGTTTTCTATTCGCCATACGTCGGATTGGATGAGGTCTTTGACTTTCTCTTTTCAAAACCAGTTGCGGGCGACGTTGCAGCCAACAGAGTTGCCGAATATATCTATGGATATTCCAACAAACTCGGCAACGGATACATAGACTGCAACGGACGAGAGATAAGCAAGGACTTGTTTGAATCTTTCGTTGATGAAGGACGTCAAATGGGACATAACGACAAAACCATTGACCTTGCCGATACCTTCAATCTTATGAGTTACGACTCCAATCACTCGTGGTGGGATAAGCTCTGGGACTATGGTTTTTCGTGGCCTCAGACAAGCGGTGATTATAAAGACATCTCGCCCATCTATGAAGTGAAAGCGGATGATTTGATTGCCGATGACTACGGTGTATCTCAAAGATTGCTTGTGAACAAGAACGACGTCGCAAGTTTGAGAACGTTCCATGCAAAAGAGAGTGCGCTCAACAGACGAGTGGTATTGTTCAGATTTGCAAGCACGGACTATTTCTCTCAAGCGTGCGGACGAAGTGACAACGAAGGCAATTATGTTCCCGAGGACGAGGCTGACACCTATATTGCAAGCGAAACCATATTCCTTGACTTTGACATCATAGAACTGACTTTCAACAAGGACGGCGTATATCACGTCATTCCTGTTGTGTCCAGTCCTACCGACGTCATAAACGGTTTTACCGCTCCGGCACAGAAGTTGGAATGGTGGAAGATAGTCATTGCGGTTATCATTCTCATCATTTGCCTAATACTTCTTGCGCCGATACTGCCGTATATCTTCAAAGGAATTTGGCTCGTTATTTGCGCACCTTTCAAGGCGATAAAATCTGCCAAAGAAAAGCGTAAAGCAAAAGACAAATCACAAGTCGATAATAGTGACAAAACGCGCAAGGAGATACAATGAAAACAGTGAAAAGAATTGTGTGTATTCTGCTCATTATTTTGGTTGTATTCGCAGTCGGCTACTTGATGTTTACAGGTAGCCGATTGCCTTCTATTACGACCGATAACGAGGCAAGAATACTCAATGTAGCAACCAATATAGGAGGTGTATTATGAGCAAGAAAAACATAGCGTACATAGTGATAAGCGTGCTTGTTACAATAGCGTTTATATTACTTGCAGCACTTGTGTTCAAAACGTCCTATATTCGCATATTCGAGAGTTTAACTGACTTAATACACTCGATAAAATATTATTTCTGCAAACTATTCGGTATAGATGCAGAATTAAATCCGAGCATTCTCGACGGCTCAAACGCTATAAAATGGGAGTCTGTACTCCCATCCGACTTTGGCGATTTCAAAGTCAAATTCATTGAGTTTTGGAGATTATTTGCGAACCTTGACAACTTCATATTATACGGTAAAACCGTGGGCGAAAAATTGGGCGTCGCGGCACAAATTCTCGTGATAATTTTGCCCTTTGTTTTTGTGCTTTTCTTTGTTATAAAGAAGTTGTATTCAACCCCTAACACAAAGCATAACAAGGACTCAAAACCGCTACAAATCCACAAGTTAATTTCACGAAAAATAACGCGTCCGACAAGGCAATTTATCATAGGATATTTTTCCTTTTTAAGCTGTCAAAAATGGATACCGATTGTGTGGGCAATCATTTGGTTTTGTAGTCTGAATTTGACGAGCATCGTCATATCGTTCTTTGCGTACTTTTTGTATTTCTCGGTGTCGGTTGACTTCGTTTCGATATACACGATTTCAAGGAAACTCATCATAGATTTGCAAGTGATTTTCAAGCACTTCCCATGGTGGAGTTTACTGCCTTTTGCATGGCTCATTTTCGAGTACATTAGACGAAAAATCGCAGTGGATATTTTACGTCATAAAGAGGCTCAAAATTGCGGTTTCATAAACGCCCTTCCGATAGTGTCTATGGCTTGCGGAAGCATGGGTAAACGCAAGACTACAATCATTACTGATATGGCACTTTCACAAGACGTTATGTTTAGGCAGAAAGCGCTTGAACTCTTGCAGAAAAACGATATGCGTTTCCCATCCTTTCCGTGTATTGCACTTGAAATGGAAGTGCGCAAATGTATGGAGCATCACGTTATCTATAATCTTGCGAGCATCGAGAAATGGATGAAGTTGAAGCGAGAACGTTTTGAAAAGCATCGCAATGCAAAGTGGCAGTTGTTTGGTTACGACTATGACCTATACGGGCTTACATACAATGACGAACTCAAAACGTATTATCTTTTTGACGTGTTGACGAACTATGTAAAGTTGTACTTTATATACGTCATAGAATCCAGCCTTATTGTGTCCAACTATTCCGTGCGAGAAGATAGCGTGCTTATGGACGGTGGCAATTTCCCGATATGGAGTGCGGACTTCTTTGTAAAGCGTGATAAGACGAACAGTCACAATGCACACATTCTCGACTTCGATACTTTGCGCCTTGGACGAAAGGTCATTGCGGACAATATCAATAACGGCAGTTTCGAGTTTGGTGTTGTGCTTATAACCGAAGTCGGTAAAGAGCGCGGCAACAACCTTGAATTGAAAGAAGTAAAGAAAGGCACGCTCGAAACAAATCAAAAGAACGACCTTTTCAACAATTGGCTCAAAATGTGTAGGCACTCGGCGACCGTTGAGAATTTTCCGTTTATAAAAGTTTTCACCGACGAGCAACGCCCTGAAAGTTGGGGCGCAGACGCACGAGATCTTGCCGACATTGTGACGATTATCTCTACCGGAGAAACTCACGTTGCTTTGCCGTTTTATACGCTTGAAGAAATGATAGCGGAAAAGGCGTTCAAGTGGTTTATCAAACTGTACTATGATTTCCGTTACAAGCGTGGCGACAACACGCTGTTTATGCATACGCTCAAATGGCTTGTAAACTTGCTGTATCAGCGCAATTTGAAAATCTATAACAAGTATGGATATTCAACTGTGTTTGTACAGACGGAACAAGGCACTATGGACGGCAAAAAACATCGTGAGCGATACAATCTTATGAATTACAAGATTTATAAGGAGCGTTTCTCGACAGACTGCTTTTCGGATTATTTCAGTGATATGGCAATAAAGGCAAAGGTTGGCTTGAACGACTATATCACTTATGCAACCGAGAAGGCGAGCGTGGAAGAACTAAAACAACAGCACAGTTATTTCATAGACGCGTTATATCGTGACAGGGGGTGATGTATATGTTTTACAAAGACGCAAAGGTTTATAGCGACGGCAGTCACTACATTGCCATCCCGCATACAAGCAATCCGTGCAAGCGCAAGCGTGTCATTGAAAATCCCGTCGAAGTCACCGAAGATATGCAAATTATAAGCATATCAAGCGACGAACCCGAAATGCAAGAAATTATGTCACAAGAAATTAAAGACGAATGGAATTTTGCAGATATGACACCGGTTGAATTGGATGATATGCCGTTTGACGTTGAGCCGCCAAAGCCTAAGAAAATGTTTGTAAAACGGAGCGAAGTCTTTGAAAAGTTATATGTCGAATCCGATGGTATGAGCAAGAACACAAGGCGTATGTTTTTGTGCAAAGGTATGCGTCCGTATTTTACAAAAGAGCAAGATGCAGATGCTTATGTTGGTTCCAAATTGGATGCCAAACTCAAGAGCCTTATAGCGAGAAAAACACGTTTTATACGCAAGGCATACCTTAACGATTTCAACTACTTCGTGACGTTCACATACGACGATACCAAGCACGATGAAGCGTCATTTAGGAGGAAGTTGAGCATGTGTTTCAACACGTTTCAAAAGCGTAAAGGTTGGCGATATATGGGCGTGTGGGAGCGTGCGCCAAAGACGAAAAGACTTCACTTCCACGGACTGTTTTATATACCCGAAGGCACTATTCCGGGCAATATGATTGAGAAGAAGGATTTTAATCTCAATACACACAAAATGCAGTTAACGTTGCAAAGTGAATACTTTAACTCTCGTTTTGGACGAAACGACTTTGAACGCATAGATGATAACCTCGTGAAAATGGGCAACGCAATGGCATACATTTTGAAGTACATTGACAAGACTCACGAGAAGATTGTTTACTCTCGGAAACTCCCCGTCTATGTTATTTCGGACATAGACGAAAACGATGTACTATGCGGTATAGGCGTTGAAGAAAAAAAACTGTTGTTGCAAGACAAATTTATGTGTTACGACGAAGGCGAACAGATAGGCGTAATAAGCCAAAAGACAAAATCGCGCCTACGAACTTCCAACTAAAAACCACTGAAGATTCCGAGGCAAGACACCAGCAACGGCATGACGGATAAGCGAGGATTTCGCCAAGCGGGTTAGCGCGAAACCTCGCTCCGCTCCGTGCTGATCTGCCCGGATTCGTGTTAGTTTTTTAGAGAAGACGTGCCGTAGTCTTTGGCGACGCGTAGCGGCGCCACTTGTATCAAGACTACGGCACGTCTAACAGGCAAACATTTAAAGCTAATGATTGATTGATATAAATCAAGTAATAAAGACAATGATTCATAATGAAGTTAGCGAAATAAGGCTATAACAGTGATTTGTGTCTTGATTTTTCTCCTCTACTATGCTATTATATTTTAAATATCGTATATGCATTAAAAGAATATGCGAGCCGTCATCCAGAGATAAAATGGGGCTTTGTCCGAGCGGTTGGCACGCAGCTCTATTTGTCAAACACCATTTGGGATGAAAATGTTATGAATAAAAATGTTTGGAAACCTATAGAGCAGTTTTTGTAATAGATATGATGCTTATGAAAGAAAATAGTAAAAAAGAGATAAGGATACCTAAAGAGCTAACTCCCGTTAACGCAATCAACTTTTCGAAATATGTTGATGAGCTATTATTATACGATGAATATGTGTATAACTTTGAAGAAATGCAACACTGTCATCCGTTTGGATTGCTATGCTTAGCATCTGCTATAAGGCGGAATATTAAAAAGCGTGCAGACTCGAAGCATACTTTCATTAATGAATTGAAAACACAAGGTGGCGAATTTGCTGCTTGCTTTGGATTTTATCAAAGTTTTGGCGATAATGAAGGAGATATTAAAGAGGAAAACGACCAAGGCTATAGATATATTCCTATCAAACGAATTTCAGCTCAAAATCTTCATGATGAATACCAAAGTGATGACGTTTTAAATGCGAAAGTTGACAAACATGCGTATTCTCTCGCGCACATGCTTGTTTTTGATAAGCCTCAAAAAGTAAAGGATGCTGTTCAATATTGTTTTAGGGAAATGATGCGAAATGCGTTTGAGCATTCAGCTAGTAATGAATTATGGGTATGCGGGCAATACTGGTCATCTCGCAATGAAGCCGAAATCGCAATATTGGATGAAGGAATCGGAATACAAAAAAGTTTGGCTTCAAACGTAAGAATCCATGCAATAAATGATGAAGAAGCAAATGAGATGGCTTTGCAGCCAGGTTTGTCATGCGCATTAGGAACGTATCAAGATCCAAATGATATTTGGCAAAACTCAGGATACGGTTTGTATGTTGCAAGCACATTATGTGCTATGAGTGATGGCTATTTTATACTAAGCAGCGGCAAATCATCTATCGTATTAAATAAAGAGGGACAAAAACTATACAAGAGCAGCCAACAAGGCACTGCAGTTTGTCTTAATATTAGGACTAATAGTAGGGCATTATTGTCCTTCGATAATACGTTGAATAAGATTGTTGAAGAAGGCCAAAAAAAAGCACAAGAAAATGGGGAACAAAGAATACTCTCTGCATCAAAAATTACAACAATTGGTTCAATGATTAAGCACATTCAAACATCTTATGAAAATCTTCAAGAAGTAACTACAATAAACCATTATGATGATTTAAAAAAAGATATACCATTTAATGAAGAAGTCACTTTCTTCGCTAATTCAATAAATAGAAAGGGCGAAATAATTGGATCATTTTCATACAATGGGAAAGTGTATCGCGGCATGCTTTTAAATGTTTGCAAATTTAATAGAGGATTATACCTTGAACGGAAACAACCAGCGACTGTTATTGTTAGGAAATACAAAGAAGACAGTGGATTATTTGTTGTATTGGAAAAATACAAATATGAAAAAGTTGTTGCAAAGAGTCAAACCATAAACTGATGTGTAAAACTCAATCATAAAGCCATGCTTTTTTTAATTTGTAAGTGGAATTTTGGAGATAACTAATGATAGTTTATAGCGGAACAAAAGAGATACTAAATAATGATATTATTCATGGAAATCTTGCTTTAAAAGTTGAAAATGCTTTTGAATCAAAGCTTCATGAACATGTTGCAGATAATGAGTTTCGTGCATGGGAAAACTCTTTAAGGAGAATGAATGATGTCCTTCAAATGACCACTCTTCCGAACGATGTCGAAGTGGCGGTAGAATTCCAAATTCCTTTGACATCAAAACGTGTTGATTTCATGATTGCCGGATGTGATTTCGACGACAACAAGCATGTGGTTATTGTGGAATTGAAACAATGGGAACAAGCAAGAATGACAAGCCGCGACAGTCTTGTAACGACATATATTAACGGTGGAATTAAGGCGGTTACACACCCATCTTATCAAGCTTTTTCTTATGCAAAAACCATCGAAAACTTTAGTGCTTCTGCTCAAGATGCCAATATACATCTCTACCCTTGTGCTTATTTACACAATTACAAATGGCAGTTTAGAGATGAATTGGCAAATGGTTTGTATAAAGAGATTGTCGATCAATCACCCTTCTATATTAAAGATGAAGAGCAAGAGCTCAAATCTTTTATTGAGCATTACATCAAAAAGGCCGATCAAAACAAGATTTTATATTTAATTGATAACGGTAGATTGCGTCCGTCAAAAGCACTCCAAGACGCACTAAAAAGCATGATGGATGGCAATGAAGAGTTTATTATGATTGACGAACAAAAGGTTGTGTTCGAAACGGTCAAAAAACTAGTCGAAAAAGCTATCAAAGAAAATAAGAAATACACTGTAATTGTAGAAGGCGGCCCCGGAACCGGGAAAAGTGTTGTCGCGATAAATCTACTGGTTGCACTTCGCAAATATGTTGTTAATTATATAACTAAAAATTCTGCTCCTCGTGAGGTTTATTTCGCAAAACTCAAAGATGCTTACAAACTTGGGTATGTAAAGAATTTATTCAAAGGTTCAGGCTGTTATTATGATTGCCCGGCTAATACCTTTGATTGTTTAATCGTTGACGAAGCCCACCGCCTCAATGCCAAATCCGGCATGTTCCAAAACAAGGGTGAAAACCAAATAAAAGAGATAATCAATGCTTCAAAGGTTAGCGTCTTTTTCATAGATGAAGATCAAGTTGTAACATCAAAGGATATTGGCTCAATAAATGGAATAAAGCATTGGGCTGAAGCGCTTGGTAGTGAGTTGTACTACAATGATGAAACCAAACTCGTGTCGCAGTTTAGATGTAACGGTAGTGATGGTTATATTGCGTTTTGGGACAATATTCTTGGTATTCGCAAAACAGCAAATTATGATTTATCAGACTTGAATTATGATGTAAAACTTTTTGAGGATCCAAATGATATGCGCCTAGAATTACTCAAAAAGAATCATATCAATAATAAGGCGAGAATGATAGCGGGATACTGCTATGAATGGGTTTCAAAGAATAATCCTAACGGTTATGTATACGATATTAATCTCCCCCACGATTTTCATGCAAAATGGAATTTTGGCACTACCAAGACGTGGGCTATTGATCCGGATTCTTTTGCGCAAGTCGGTTGTATTCATACATCGCAAGGTCTTGAATTTGATTATTGCGGTATTATTATCGGCAAAGATTTACGCTATGAGAACGGACATATCATCACGGATGCTTCTAAACGTGCGAGATCAGATAAGAGTCTTGTGGGATTATACAATAATCCACTAGGTGTCACTGCCGACAAGATAATTAGGAATACCTATAAAACCCTCTTGACGAGAGGACAAAAAGGTTGCTATATCTATTGCGAAGATCATGCTCTATTTGAATATCTTTCGCAATGGCTTCCGGTTGTACATCGAAATGACGAAATGGACGAAATCTAATATGGAAAAACTAATTGACGATTATCTAAAAGAGGAAATATCATGGAATAGTTTTTTAAATCCTTATCTCTTTTCTTCTTGCGATGATTCTAATGAGATTGCGGAGTTAATTCAATTTTTAACTGAAAAGACCAATTTTATTTATCACGACATATGCTCCGATATGCCATTTCAGTCATTTTTAGTTTTTCCCGATCAAAAAAATATTAATGTGAATAATCTATCTTTTGAAGATATACCGGTTATTCAAAAGGTTATAAATCATTCTAAAAATCCTTATTTAATAGGGAAAATGTACGATATTATAGGGTTTATTAGAAAAGATCGCGAGGCATTTTTAAAATGCGCTGACTGTTACTATTCTATTTTTTCAAAAAGTATTACAACTGAATATATACAAGTACACCCTCTACATAGAGCCTTGTATCTATACAAAAAATACGATAGCTCAAAAATGAAAACGGTTTATAATGAGTTATTAAAAGCTGACTACCATACGCTTGATCAAAAATTAACTATAATTTATTATCTTGTTGAATTCAAGGAGAAAACTAAGCTTAAACTGGATAAAAGCGATATACAGACTATTATAGAAATATTAAAAACGCATAGTAGAACAGATGATTGCGGTTTGTATCTGGCAAAAAGAGCACTCACGTCAGGATTATGCACAGACACCGAGAAGTCGTTTTTAAGAAACAAATATGCTGATATTTGTGAGTGGTTTTCGTCTTTGTCGGATTATGAGTATGGTTATTTATTAGATGCCATAAGTTTTCTTGATCCTGTTAAGGATAACAACAGAATAAATGACTTCCGGTTTTTAGTTGAACAAAAGCAAACTAATATTTACGATAGTATGACAGAGCACGATATACCTATGAATGAGCCATTTGCTTCTTTATATTATAATTATATGCAACAATTTTGGGAAAATCTAAAAAAAGCACCTAATTCCATTGCAAAATTCCTTCTTTTGAACAAGTTTTGCAATATTAAATCTCAAAACGATTCGTGTGTGGAATCTTCCGTTTTTGATTTTTTTCATCATTGCACGTTTAATAGCGAAAAAAAAGTAATATTTGATTCGAAATTAGCATCTAAAAGTGAGCACGAAGAATTGGGAGTCGCGACAGAGATTTCTGAACAAATTGCTTTGTTGGTCCATCTTATTACGGCTTTTTATTCAAAGTTTCATCTTGATGATTCATTTTGCGAAATTGTAGATGAAATTATGTCAAAGAATCTTTTGGTTCCAAAATCTAGAGTTCAAGACGTTGAAAAATGGATTAAAGTCGGCTTGTCTAACATAGCTAATGTAAAAGAAGCTTTGTATTTTTTAGTGTCGCAATTTGAATTCGGATGCTATAGCTATATTAAAGAGTATAAAAAAATATATCCTGTAATCAACAAGAATGGACGGACATTTGATATAAATTTAAATAACATTCTCATATGTAAAGGAAACGAAAAGAATCCTTTTAGAGACTGCATTGCTGAAATACTCGGTAACGATTTAACTACATCGCTAGAGTATCTTTTGTGTAGAAATAGTTGTGGCAATATTAGGAACAAGCAATATCATTCTGGAATAGAGAGTGCAAAACCCTATAACGATTATGAGTTATTCGCATTTGTTTTCATAGTAAGAGCTTATTGTATGGGATATGATGAATCTCTTTAAAGTAGTTTGTTTGACGAATAATGAATAAAGTGCTATTATGATTTTGCGACACTATTATAAATAACTAAACGACCACAGAGGACTATCTTTTGATAGTCTTACTCCCTTGCACGTAATCTCTGTGGTTTCGTAAAATAGTGTCGCAACTAGCGAGAGGAGTTGGCTATGGTGTCGTCTCTCGGGGCGGCACCTTATTTTTTATGGGAAAAGTATTATGTTGTACCGGGCATCGTCCGTCAAAAGTTTTATGGCTCAATAACCAATCAAGCGACGAGTATATCTCTATTTTAGAAACAATGGGATATAAGCTGCAAACCTATTTGGATGAAGGCTATGACCATTTTATATCCGGGATGGCACAAGGAATTGATTTGATATTTGCCGAAACAGTCATTCAGTTTAAGGAGCATTATGACTTGAATATAAAACTTGAATGCGTTTTGCCGTGCCGAAATCAAACGGACAAATGGAATAATAATGACATCCAGAGATATAATGCTATTCTTGCAAAAGCAGATATAATTACTGTTATTTCAGAAGTATATAATGAAAAGTGTATGATGGAAAGGAATATTTACATGGTTGATCATTCAAATACAGTTTTAGGATTTTGGAATGGGGAAAAGCACAGCGGAACATGGAATACCATTCGTTATGCACAGTTAATGAATAAAGACATAGATATTGTGAGAATATAAATGATAATAGCATAAGAATAGCCGAGCGTATGCCCGGCTATTCTTGTGTTTAGGGAATATAGACTTTGTCGTTTACTTGTATTGCATTGTGTTCTTCACTCCCTACCTTTTGGATAATTCTCGAAGGCTCTCCCATTGAGCAAGCCCTTAGAATTAACTTGTCTTGTTTTAGTTCGGTCAAACGCTCTATGTTTCCGTCAAGGAATTGTGTGTCGTCGGATACTTCGATAATATCAAAGCCACGGCGAATAAGGTCGGCGGAAAACTGCCATTTCTTTTCAAAGAACCCATACGAGTCCATAATGATTGAGATGTCTTTTTCTTTGTGATATGCGGTGATTCTGTAATAATTTGCCATAGTGTTTTCTCCTTTAGGCAGCAAGTTTTTTGATTTGTCTATTTGCAAACGGCAACCACTTTTTGTTTACAAACTCAAGGATGTTGTCGTTCGGGGTGCTGTCGTTCTTTCCGTAACATTGAAGTATCTTCTTGCGAGAAGGCGAGTATTCCACTGTTACAAGCGGTGTATTCGGAGCTTCTTTTGTTCGGATAAAGAAAATAAGAGATTCTTCGCGCACAAACTTTTGGTCATAGTTCATTCTGCCTACGCAATGTTCAAGGATTTGACCTTCTCTCACAAGGTCGCTTGGAGATAGGGCGATGATTGCAACATAGTCGGACTTTCTGTTATATTGCAAGCCCAAATACTTCTCGGCAACCGCTGCGAACTTTTTATAAAAATAATCACGCTTCTGTTCGTCGTCCATTGCCATCATCGAGTGGTATTCGTCTGTGCGTATATCGTGCCAACGCTTGAAATCGTGGGGATAGCGGTTTTTCTCGTCGGCCATATTCAGTCCTAAATAGTTGCACGCATTCCAATAGTCAAGATAACTGTGAGTGTTGGTGTTATGTTTGGACAAGTAGTGATATAGTTTTTCTCGCTCGCGCTTGAATGCGTCTCTCAAAGGAGCCAAGGTCTGGTCTTTGTCCATAGAGAGTTTTGCTTTGTAATACGCCTGCAACTCAAGCACGTTGCGATTCTTTTTATATGCCTGCAAAACAACGGGAATATACAGAAAAGACTTGTTTAACGTGTTTCTGTTTTGAGCGAGCCATTTGCAAAATCGCTTATCTTGTCCACACAACTTTAATATTTGTTTTGACATAGCGAGGTTATGTAGTCCGAGTTTTGTGAGATATTCGATTTGCGGATACTGTTCGTAAAGGCGTAAGTATTTGAAAACATCAATCCCCGTGTATCTGTCTATTGCGCTGAACTTGTATTCCGGGAAGTGTTCAAGGATATATTCGCGGTTTATTATCGGGGCATAGGGATCAAACAATTTGTCATCAGTCCATCCCCAATATCCGTCCTCGTACCAAGGTTTGTGTTTTCCAAAACCTTCTGCATACCAACCGACTATGTATCCGCCAACATATGTAAATTCCATATCTTTCACAAAGCATTTATCTGAGTGAACGCCGTGCACGGCAACTTGCTTGCAACACCACTTGTTCTTTTTCTCTTTTACGGCAACCGTGACTTTGACAAGTTCTCCGTCATTCTTTGTAAGGTAAGCGTAAAAACGAGTCCTACCGCGAACGGGGTATGTTCTGTCAATCGCTTTGATTTTCTTTTTTATGTATTTCGGTATAGTTTTTATCTTTTCAATCTTCATTTTATTTAATCTCCAATGTGTTTCCGAATATCTCAAATAGTTTTGAAATAATGGCGTTGTTTGGCTCTAACGCTTCGCCCAAAATTTCGCCTGTTTCATAGTCGATTTGAGTTGTTTTTTTGCAGCCTTTTTGTGAAATAAATCTTGTGCTTCCGTCGGTTTCTACAACGAGCAAATCGTGTGTTTTTGCAATCTTTGAAAAGTAGTTTTCAGATGCGTGATACGGGAATCCAATCATAGGCACGCGCTCTTGTAAACCGCAATCTCGGCTTGTCAAAGTAAGGTCGATTTCTCTTGCAATCTCAACCGCTTTTTCTCCCATAATTTCATAAAAATCGCCAAGCCTATATGCAACTGCGCTATTTGGATTTTGCTGTTGTAAAATATGATATTTATCGTAAAATGTGGCGTTTGGAGATTTGCTTTTAGAAGGATTTTCAATTTGCATTTCGGATTTGCCTATATTGCTATGTTTTTCCGTAATAGCACTTAATTTTACTGTTTCGTTATCTTTAACTTCTTGTTCGGTCAAATTGTCAAAAAATGAGAATTGAACATTCTCTTTCTTTTTGGGTTCGGGTTTTGCTTTAACCGTGTTGGATTCGACACGTTTAACGGTGGTTTTGTATTCCGCGCCGTCTATTGTGTAAAGCGTTCCTTCAATGCTTTCTTCCTCGAAATAATGTATCGCCCAACCATACACGGTTTGGTCGTCGATGAAAGTTGAATTTGCACCTTTCACGGCAAGTTTTCGTGCCTCGTCGCAAGCAAATTTTATAAACCCTGCAAGCGTCTTTTTGTTAATCAAAGAAAGACCGTCTTTTTCAAACGGAGTGCCATTGTTTATCTTGTTCGCAAGAACGTCACTCGCATTATCTTGAAGGTATTTTAAGACAAGTTCTTCTTGCTTATTTTGGGCAGTCAAATTGAGTTCCATTATTGCCTCCTAAAACGGAAAATCTTCAAGAAGTTCCATTGCTTTCATCTCAAGTTCTTTGAGTGTTGTGCGGTGGTTGAATCCGCCGTGATAATCTTGCTCGTTCTTGGCTGTGCGTATCAAAATGTTGCTGTACCATTCGTTGGTGAAAAATCTAACATCGCTTATAGAAACGTAAACGCATTTGTTTTCTGCGCTCTTGATAAACGCCGAAAAGCAGTAATGATTCCGTCCAACGTTCACGAGTTGCCAATGATTTTGCTTGCATATAGAGCGCAAGAAGTTGATGTATTTTGTTTGAAAACTTTTGTAGTCATCTCCCGTGTAGCAACCGGAAGAAAACTCATAGTCTATGTACTTTTCCAAGTCTTTGATTTGTGCCATATTCTCACTCCTTTGTGTATTTCTTATAGATGCCGTAGTTCTCGTTTCTCTCGTCCACGATTCCGTATTTGTCGTCCACGTAGTATTCGCCTACAAACCAGTTCATAACGCCCGTGCAAAGTTGACCTCCAACCTTGAAAACGTAAGAGTTGGTTATAGGTCTTGCAAATAAATAATTAGGACCGAGCAATATTGCTCGGCCCGTCTTTCCGTCCATTGAGTTGAGATGTGCTTTTACTTCTATCGGTTTCATATCAATACCACTCCATATAATAAATTTCCGCGTCGGGATCGTTTTCTAAAATTTGCTTTGCTTTCGTAAACGCCTCAACGGTGTCTTGCCAGTCGCTCAATTCGTATTCATCTTCAAATGCTTTTCTCTCAATCTGTTCGTTTGCGTAGTCGATAATTTCAAGCACTTTGTGGTAAGGCACTTCCTTATCTTCAAGATTGAAGTCATCATATATTTCAAGAACTTGCCTAAGATAATCCGAAACGGCATACGCTTTACGCCAGTATCCGATTTCAGTTGTTCCTTTGTCGGCAGGCGCGATAGGAAATAATCCACCACAAGCCCCGCGAGACGATTTTTGTTCAATTGTGTTTGTTCTTGCTCTTAAATATTGGTCTAATCCCATAGTAATAACTCCTTTATGTTTTTTTGTTATGCAACGCGTTTAATTCCGCCACTGAAAGAGCGGATTCCAATCGTGCCGAATTCCGAGCACCATTCACAGTCTTTGTTCCAAACGTAAGCAAGGGCAAAGTACATATTGCCTTGATGTTCTAGAACGAAATCCCAATCTTCTTTGTAGTCGGGGATATAGAGAAAGTCGTAACATTCGCCAAACTCCAAGTATTCGTGAGTTACCGCATATACGAGGCAGTTGTGTTTCTTCTCGAATGTCTTTATCTTTTCCATAAGTTCCGGCTCTTGATAAGCCCAAAATCCGCCAAAGCCTTCAAAAAAGCAAACCTCGTTGTCTTTTTCAAAGCCTTTTATATACGGCTTGTAGATGTCCAATTTCTTCATCAGTTCAAGTGCTTTTTGTTTCTTTTGTTCAATGGTTATGTTCATAGGTAATTCTCCTTTTAATAAATTTCAATTAAGCCGTTTTCGCATTCGTAAACGTTGTAATCGCCACAGTATCTGCCGTAGCGTTCAAGGTCAAAAAAGTCCAATAAATGTTCGGGGATGTTATATCCGCAACAGTCCAGCATTTCTTTTCCGTAATCTTCCCAAGAAAAGCCGCTCCAAAAGTTGACGTTATCGTCCCAATTCTCACCGCGGTTTTTTACACGTTCTTCAAAATCGTCATAGTTTTTAGCTTCAAGGAAGGCGCAAAGTTCTTTGTATTTGTAATCGTTGGAAAGGACGCCCGATTCGTAAAGAGTGTTGAATAGGTTTTCGGGATTCATATAATCCCAGTTGACAGAACGGTCCGATATACCTTCGATGTCTTGTATAAACAATTCTTCGTCTATGCCGTCAAGTTCAAAGCCTTCTCGTTTGAGTTCTTCAACGATTTCGTCCCAATCGTTGTAGTCCGATAAATCAAGCCAATTAGAGCCTAAGGCTCTTTCGTTGCATTCGTTGTACGCCCCCCAAGATCCGATAACAATACTGATGTTGCCCATTGTCAATCCTCCGAGATATAAATCTTAATAAGCGTGTTTCCGTATTCGATATAATGTCCTTTGTCATCTTCAAACACGTCATAAGTGATAACGGAAATCTTTCCGTTGTGGGTGATTGCATAGATGATTTCGTTTCTGTCAGGGAAATAAGCAACGGTATCAAATCTGATAAGGCTTTCACCGTCATTGAAATCGAAACCATCTTCATCAATGAATGCAATTTTGTTGAGTTCAATCATTTTTCTAACTCCTTTTTATTTGAGATTGCCATTCGGCAGTGGGCAAGGAGCATAAGTCGAAACGTTTCAAATGCGAATACTGTTGCAATGGAATATGTCAACGGCCAAATCCGTTTGAGCGAAAAATAGTGTAATTATAAAAAGAGCCAAACTGCTATGAGTCTAGCTCTATAAAATGGCTCTCGCAATATTCGCCACTATTTTTCCGTGCCGTTGATATATTCGCTGACTTATGCGACGATAACCACCACGAAGGGCAAATAAAAACGAGAATATATTTATGATTCTGAAAGTTGCTTTGAGTTGTTAAAGTTAATGCAATGTAAAAAATATCCGAAAATTATACCTGTTTTTATACTTGTTTTTAATAAAAAATCAAGAACATACCATATGTTGTATTCTGAAAACATGCAAAAATCAAATTATAGTGTATAATGAAACTACAGTATATAATTATTAATTATATCTACTTCTTGCATATAGGTTAAAAAGTTGAATTTTACATCTCCCTTCTCGCCATTATTGCCATTTTGGTAAAAAAATGAAAACTTATGTTGATTTGGAACCGAAAGAATGGTATATTTGTTGTTAATGGATAAGTTGGCCGCTAAAATTAACAAACTAATTCTCCGCATTTCAAAAGGAGATGAGGATGCCCTTAACGAGTTATTCTTGCTTACTAGGCGCATCCTTTATTTCATGGCCCAAAAATACTTATATGATAAATCATATGCAGATGATTTGCTAAGCGAAACATACTATAAAATAGTAAGGTATTCGAGTTCTTTTGACAAGACAAAGAATGGCTTAAATTGGATATTTAAAATATTGCATAATGAAGCAATCAACATAAACAGAAAGAATGGGGCCTCTTTTGAATGCGAATTGGACGAAAACAAAAGTTATATTGGTTTTATAGACGACTTGCTTGACAAAATACTAGTACACGCTGCATTGGAAGAACTTTCCGACGAAGAAAAATACATAATTTATTTAAGATACTGGGAAGGCTTAGATTTTCAGTCCATATCAAATCGAATTAACAAGCCGTTAAGCACAACATTTGATAAAATAAAGAAAATCCATAAAAAGCTGCATAGTTCGTTAAAATAATTGTGCAACAGAATACAGGTGTTAGATTATGAATAAATATGAAAACGATATTTTGAATAACAAGAATTTAGATGCGCCGGATGAGAACGTACTCTCAAAGGCGAAATCTATTCTGCCCGATAAAAAGAAATATTATAAGCTAAACAAAAAGCAAATTTTTGCGATTGCCTCGGTATGCGCAGCTATATTAATCATTGTTATATGTATTCCCCTTATGATTCCTGCGCAGGACGATTTGGAATATGTAAAAAATGAAGATTTGCATGTAAACGAATTAGAATCTATTGATTCTTTTAACAAGGACACAGGAAAGAGTATATTGCATTTTGGTTCAAACACTTACACTCTTGAATATTCATATAAAAATAAAACTATGTTTATTGAGGAGTATTCTTCTGTAAACGACTCATCAATTGCGTTGCTTGTAGAAATAACAGGAAACACTGCTGGTTTTATATTTGAGAAACCTGATGAATATAGTAAGAAATTAATTGACACGAAGGAATATCGCATCGCCGAGAAAGTATTTTTTTGGACAGAATATGACGATGCAATATATCTAATGCTAAACTACGATGGAATTATCTACTATATAAAAATAGAAAATAATCTTGGTGATTGGAAAAACACATTAAACTTTTTTATAAATTAACCGAAAAAATCTAATAATCGTAGTGTAGTTTAAACAAAGACATTCATAGGAGGGTTTACAAATGTCAAAAACAAACAAAGCACTACAAATTAGCATTTCGATTTTATGCGCTCTTTTGCTTGTTGCATCATTTCTCGTTGTTTTATTGCCAACCGCAGGACACACTGTTGCACAAGCAGCGGATTTATCAACTAGACAAAGCCGCCTTTTATATTTCCTTGATCGAAATGTAAAGGGAATGAACTCGGAATACGACACGGAAGCCAGTATAAGCTCAACGAAGACTCTTTATGATTTTGCAGGCAATACTTATACGCTTGTGGAATGCGCACCTACGGCTATATGATTATGTGTGACGATTCTGCAACGATGGTAGAATATTCCGGAACCAGCCCATCTCCTTATTTTGGATTGACTAACAATTTATATTACGGTGGGCCGTCTTATTTTTATGTCCTTGAAAACGGTACATATAGACACACTGTAACAGGCGAAATTTTTGATTATAGCCCGATTGTTAGTACATATTCAGATGATGACGATCAATCAGTTGATTACGTTGCAAACGCTTGTGATGAAATGCACAATGATTTAGTGGCAGATGCCAATGAATCCGCGCTTAACTTTATTGAAACCGGAATAATGCCTCGAAAAGAAATAATAGGTCTTTATGGAGAATCGTGGACATGTATTAATAATATGGCATTCTTTTCATCA
>ULTJ01057944.1_pt1 | contig 18457 bp, 10 predicted proteins | sample 1957491 | NCBI WGS metagenome assembly ULTJ01 (sample SAMEA4835731, study PRJEB28245) | human gut metagenome | biome: gut microbiome; material: fecal sample | place: Denmark | collected 2008 | reverse complement strand
CGATCATAGCTTCAATATCAATTTCAAGGGTGAGCAGCTGTATATGGATAACTATCGGGCGACGGTCAGCTTCGGTGCGGGCTGCTGGCAGAACACGGGCGCGCGCCGCCGGGCGGATGTGCCGCAGCAGGAACGGCCGCGCAGTATTCTCGTTTCGCGGCAGGGGCTGCATTCGGGGCTGGCGATGCTGGTAGTGGCGGTGTGCCTGTTCGTGATGGGCGTTTTCTGGCTGAGCTTGCAGTCGCAGATCCAGAACGTCAGCACCCAGATTGGTGTCCGGACGACGAACATCAACGCGAAGCAGCAGGAGAACGCCACCCTGCAGGCGCAAATCAGCGTCGCGACGAAGGAACAGTCGCTTTTGCAGCGGGCTCAGAAGCTGGGGATGAAGGAAGGCAAGAACGTGCAGGTGGTGGAGCTGTCCGGCGTGCCGGATGCTATCTGCGGCCTGCAGGAGGGCGCGCAGAACACCATGACCACCACGGACGTGGCGCTGCTGATGCACATGCAGTAATCGAATCCGCAATCCACAGCAATAAGCCGCAAAAACGCGAATCAGGAGGACGGACATGCATCCGGAACTGCTGGTACGCAAGCGAATCTGGCTGATGACGCTGGTGCTGACGGGCTTGTTCCTGCTGGCGGCGGCGCGCATTGCCGTTCTCACTACCTCCGAGGCTGCCTCGCTGACCGAGCGGGGCATTCGTCAGTGGACGAAAGCAGGCATTGTTACGGCGCGGCGCGGCACGATTACTGACCGCAAGGGGCGAACGCTCGCCATCTCCGCGACGGCGTACATCGTCACCGCTGACCCGCGGCTTGTCAGCGACACGGAGAGGTTCCTCGACAGCATCGAGCCGGTGCTAAACATCAACAAAGAGGCGGCACGAAAACGATTGCAGGACAAGACAAAGGGGTCGATTATCTTAAAGCGGCAGGTCAGCCGCGAGACGGTCGATGCCCTGCGTCAGCTGCGGTCAGAGACAACGGAGGACAGCGGCTTGAAGGCGCTGTCCTTTGACGAGGATATCTGCCGCTACTACCCATATGGAGCGCTGCTCAGCCAAGTGCTGGGCTTGACGACGGTGGACAGCGAGGGGCAGTCCGGGCTGGAAAGCCGCTATGAGGATGTCCTGCGCGGCACGGAGGGCAGCTATCTGCGGCAGGTGGACGCGCGCAATCGGCAGCTGGACGGCACGGAAGGCTGGTACATCCCGTCGCAGCAGGGGTGCGGTTTGGTGCTGACGATTGACGCGGAAATTCAGGAGATGGTCGAAAAGGCGATGCGCGAGTGCATTGAAGTCAATCAGGCGCAGTCGGTCATCTGCCTTGTCAGCGACGTGAAAACGGGCGCGATTCTGGCAATGTGCATGAACCCATGCTACGACCCGAACGATCCGCCGCGCAACGACGCGGAGACACTGACGGAGCTGATGCGCCTGACCGCGATTTCCGACGTTTACGAGCCGGGCAGCACGTTCAAAATTCTCACGGCGGCATCCGCGTTGGACAGCGGGGTGACAACGCCGCAGGATTCTTTCTACTGCTCGGCGAAAATCACCGTTGACGGCGACACCATCCGCTGCTGGGGACGGCCGCACGGCGCGGAGACGATGGCAGATGGGCTGAAAAACAGCTGCAACCCGGTGTTTGTCGAGCTGGCGCTGCGGATGGGGACAGATACGTTCTACCGCTACCTGACGGCGTTCGGGCTGGGCAAAAAGACGGGCATTGACCTGCCGGGGGAGTCGCCGGGCATCCTCATCACGTCGCGGAACGTCAAACGCGTGGACCTGGCGCGCATCGGCTTCGGGCAGTCCGTCGCGCTCACACCGATTCAGATGATGATGGCGGCGAACTCCGTCATCAACGGCGGAAAGCTGATGAAACCCTACATCGTCAGCGAAATTCAAACGCCGGACGGGGAGACACTGGAGCGCTTTCACCCGACGGTGATGGCAGCGCCAATTCGCCCGGAAACGAGCGACACGATGCGGCTGCTGCTGGAACGTGTCGTCTCAGAAGGCGGCGGCAAGAACGCGGCGATTGCTGGATACCGCATCGGCGGCAAAACCGGCACGGCACAGGTTTACAAGAATGGACGCGTCGTGCGCGACACGCACATCGGGTCGTTCTACGGCTTCGCGCCGGTAAATGATCCGCAGGTGAGCATTCTCGTCATTGTCAAGGAGGCGGACGTGCCGATTGACTATGGCGGCACGACGGCGGCGCCTTTTGCCCGGCAAATCATGCAGGAAATGCTGCCGTACCTCGGAATTGAACCGGAAAATGACGAAAAAGATGAAGAAATTGAAGTTCCTGCGCTGAAAGGCTTGACGATTGGCGATGCAAAGCGTAAACTGTCACAGGTGGGATTGGAAAGCGTGACGGACGGCGCGAACACCGTCGTGCTGGATCAATTGCCGCCGGCGGGCGCGAAGCTCGTCAAAGGCGGGCATGTGATGCTCTACACCGCCGGTTCAGAGGAGCTGACGCCGGAAGAGCTGGTCTGTGTGCCTGACCTGACTGGCTTGGGCGACGTAGACTGCGCGCGCCTTGTGCGCCAGCGGGGACTAATGATGTCCATGACGGGGCAGGGGCTGTGCATAGAGCAAAGCCCTGCAGCGGGAGAATATGTACAGCCCGGCACAACGATTTTTCTGCTGATGGCCGGGGATGACGAATAAAGGAGCTAATTGACGATGGAACTGAGACAGCTTGTCAAGGAAGTGCCGTACTTGCTGGAAACCAGGGGCGATATGTCCGTGGAGATTGCGGCGCTGTGTTCCAACAGCCGGGAAAAGACCGAAAACGGCATCTTCTTCTGCTTTGCCGGCGCACATTTTGATGCGCATCAGTATGCCCCGCAGGCGGTGCAAAATGGCTGCGTGGCACTGGTGGTGGAGCGCTTTCTGGACGATGTGAACGTGCCGCAGGTGCTGGTGAGCAATGGCCGCGCGGCAATGGCGAGAATCAGCGAGGCGTTCTTTGATCATCCGGAGCGGAAGATGCGCTTCGTGGGCATCACCGGCACGAAGGGCAAGACGACGACCAGCTACATGGTCAAGTCTATCTGCGAACAGGCGGGCTTCAAGTGCGGGCTGGTCGGCACGACGGGCAACATGATCGGCGAGAAGCACATCCCGTCCAGCAAGACCACGCCCGATCCGATTGACCTCATGCGTGACCTGAACGAGATGGTGCAGGCAGGCGTGCAGGTGGTCGTCATGGAGGTGTCGGCGCACGCGCTGGATATGCACCGGCTGGACGGCATGACGTTCGAGTGCGGCTGCTACACCAACCTCAGCCAAGACCATCTGGACTACTTCGGTACGATGGAGAACTACTTCCAGTGCAAAAAGGCGTTCTTCACCTCCGGCATGGCGAAAAATGCCGCCATTAACGCCGATGATGAGCGGGCGGCGGAGCTGCTGCGCGACGTGACGATTCCGCATATGACCTACGGCATTGCGGCGGAGGCGGATTTGTTCGCGCGCGACATTGAAATTACCGAAAACGGCGTGTCCTTTGAGCTGCGGCTGCGCAACGCGGAATACATCCAAATCAACCTGCGCATGACGGGCATGTTCAATGTTTACAACGCCTTGTCCGCGGCGGCGTGCGCGCTGATTCTGGGCGTGTCGCCGGAGAATGTCCGCGCGGGGCTGGAAAGCATCCGCAGTGTGCCTGGGCGCATTGAAATGCTGCCGACGAACACGCCGTACCGCGTGATTCTGGACTACGCCCATGCGCCGGATGCGCTGAGCAACATCCTGCGCACTTGCCGCACGTTCACCAAGAAGCGGCTGATTGCGCTCTTCGGCTGCGGCGGCGACCGCGACAAGGGCAAGCGCCCGATTATGGGGCGCATCGGCGGCGAACTGGCGGATTTGTGCATCCTCACCAGTGACAATCCGCGCACGGAAGATCCGATGGAAATCCTGCGCGAAATCGAGGAGGGCATCAAAGAGACGACGGGCGAGTACGTCGTCATCGAGAACCGTCGGGACGCCATCCGCCACGCACTGAAAATTGGGCGGGAGGGCGACATCATCGTTCTGTGCGGCAAGGGTCACGAGACGTATCAGGAGACAATGGGCGTCAAGCGGCCGTTCGACGAGAAAGTTGTCGTGCAGGAGCTGCTGACGGAACTGCGCGGCGAGTAAGCCGCTGCGCATTGAATACCCGATAATAAGGAAGGATTACCTATGCTGACAAATGTACTGCTTGCGCTGGTGCTGTCCGCGGCGATTGCGCTGGCAACCGGCCCGAAGCTGATTGAATGGCTGCGCGGTCACCAAATGAAAACGAGCGAGAACGAACTCGGCCCGAAGGAGCACCTGAAAAAGCGCGGCACGCCGATTATGGGCGGGCTGATGATTGCGCTGGGCTGCATCGTATCGTTTGTGCTGTGCGCGGCGTATACCGGCGCGTGGGTGACGACGATTCTGCCGCTGCTGCTTGTATCGCTGGGGTCGATGGCAGTCGGTCTGGCGGACGACTGGACGAAGGCAGTCAAGCATCGTTCCGAAGGGCTGACCCCGTGGCAGAAGATCATCGGCTTGTCCGTGGTGTGCCTCGGCTTCTCGGTCTGGTGCTACTTCACGCAGGGGAGCAAGGTGCTGCTGCCGTTTACGAATACCGAATGGGACTTAGGGCTGTGGTATATTCCGCTGCTGGCGCTGACGGTGCTGTTTATGACCAACAGCGCGAACCTGCAGGACGGCATCGACGGCATCCTGTCCAGCGTGACGAGTGTCGGCTGCATGGGTTGGGCGGTGATTGCGGGCCTCAGCGCCGTGACGGTCTATCAGCACCTAAATGGCGGCTCGTTCGGCATTCCGATGGTGAAAATTCCCGATGACCCCGATGCGGCGCGCGCGCTGCAGGATAATTACAGCGCGATTGCCATTTTCGCGGCGGCGCTGTGCGGCGGCTGTCTCGGCTTCCTGCGCTACAACCGCTATCCGGCAAAGGTGTTCATGGGCGACACCGGGTCGATGTTCATCGGCGGCGCGGTGGTCGGCATGGCGATGCTGCTGCGTCAGCCGTTCCTGCTGCTGCTAATTGGCTTCACCTGCTGCATGTCCAGCGTGAGCGTCATTTTGCAGCGCTACTATTACAAGGCGACCCGTAAAATCTACGGAACGCCCCGGCGGCTGTTCAAAATGTCGCCGCTGCACCATCATTTTGAGAAGTGCGGCATGAAGGAAACGCAAATCGTGCTGATGTACACCGTGGTGACGCTGGTGCTGACGGCGCTGGCGGTTATTTCGGTCATCGTGTAAGGAGAGCGAAAAATCATGCGCAATACGGAAAAATACGCGGGCAAGCGCGTGCTGGTGGTCGGTATGGCGCGCAGCGGGATTGCGGCGGCACAGCTGCTGTGCAAGGCAGGCGCGCACGTTATCATCAATGACAGCAAGGCGGCGGAGCAGCTGGGGGACAGCCTGAAGCCGCTGGAAAATCTGCCGCTGGAGCGCCGTCTGGGCTGCCCGGCGATGGAGTGCCTGGACGGCATCGACGCAATGGTCATCAGTCCCGTTGTACCGGACAACGCGCCGTTCGTCTTGAAGGCGAAGGAAATGGGCGTATACGTCACCGGTGAGCTGGAAATGGCGTATCAGCTGTCCTCTGGCGAAATGGTGGCGATTACCGGCACGAACGGCAAAACGACGACCGTCACGCTGCTGGGCGAAATCTTCCGCAATGCAGGACGCACGACGCATGTCGTGGGCAACATCGGCTATCCGTACAGCGCGGCAGGTCTCGACAGTCAGGACGGCGACCTGTTCGTCTGCGAAGTCTCTTCCTTCCAAATGGAGACGGCGGAGACATTCCACCCGAAGGCGGCGGCGCTGCTCAACATCACCGAAGACCATCTCAACCGCCACGGCACGATGGAAGTCTACACGGCGATGAAGATGCGGCAGTTCCAGAACATGACGGCAGAGGACGTCGCCGTGTTCAACGCGGACGACCCGGCACTTGCACCGCTGATTGGGCAGGTGAAGGCGCAGGTGATGCTGTTCAGCCGCAAGCGGGAAGTGGATCAAGGCGCGTTCGTCCGGGATGGGGAAATCGTCGTGCGCTTCCACGGTGCGGAAGAGATGATTTGCCCGGTGAAGGACGTGTTCATTCCCGGCCCGCACAACCTCGAAAACGCGCTGGCGGCGTGCTGCATTGCGGTCGCGATGGGCGTGAAGCCGGACGTGATTGCCCACACCCTGCGGACGTTCCAAGGCGTGGAGCACCGCATCGAGTTCGTCCGCGAGCTGGACGGCGTTCGCTACATCAATGACAGCAAGGGCACGAACGTGGACAGCACCATCAAGGCGATTCAGACCATGACGCGCCCGACCGCCATCATCCTCGGCGGCTATGACAAGCACTGCGACTTCACCCCGATGGTGCAGGAAATGCTGGCGTCGCCCTACATCAAGGAAGCCGTGCTGATTGGCGCGACTGCCGACCAGATTGAGCGCACCTGCCGCGAAAACGGCTACACGCACCTGCACCGCGCAGGGACGCTCAAAGACGCCATCGAACAGTGCCGCGCGCTTTCTTCCGACGGGTGGAATGTGCTGCTGTCCCCGGCGTGCGCGTCGTTTGACATGTTCTCGGACTATGAGAGCCGCGGGCGCATCTTCAAGGAGCTTGTGCGCGAACTGAAATAATCCCTATCCCTGTGCGCTGAGAAAGGAGCAGACATGCTTCAGGCAAAAAGCGCACAAAAGCGACAGACCGCAATACCGCTGAAAAGACGCAATCCCGTGGACGGTACGCTGGTGATCATCCTCATCATGCTGCTGCTCGCGGGATTGCTGGTTCTATTTTCCGCGACGTTCTATACCGGCACCTCCACGCGCAGCCCGTACAGCGAGGTGCTCAAGCAATTGCTGGGCATCGGGCTGGGCACGGCGGCATGCATCGTCACCAGCCGCATTCCGTACCGCTGCTGGCAGCATCCGTATGTCGTGGTGGGCGGATTGGCGTTGTCCGCGGTGTTGCTGGTGCTGGTCATTATACCGGGCGTTGGCGTGTACATCAACGGTTCGCGGCGGTGGCTGTCGCTGGGCGGATTGTCTTTCCAGCCGTCAGAAATCGCGAAATTCGCTGTGGTGCTGTATATGGCGACGACGCTGACCTACCGCGGCGAGCGCATCCGCCGTCTCTTCACGGGCATTGTGCCAGTGCTGGTCGTGCCGGGAATTGTATTCCTGCTGATTCTGGAGCAGCCGAACCTGTCCACCGCGGGGTCAATCCTCATCGTCAGCCTGATTCTCATCATCATGGCGGGCGCGAAGTGGCGGCATATTCTGCTGATGCTTATCGGCGGGCTGGGCGTGGGTGCATTCTACGCATGGTCGGAGCCGTATCGGAGGCGGCGTCTGCTGTCCTTCCGCAACCCCTTTTCCATGATGAGCGATGAGGGCTACCAGCTCAGCCAGTCGCTGATTGCGTTCGGGTCGGGCGGCATTTTCGGCATGGGCCTGGGCATGGGGCGGCAGAAGTACGCCTATCTGCCGTATCCGGAGAGCGATTTCATCTTCGCCATCGTCGGGGAGGATTTCGGGCTGCTGGGCTGCCTGATTGTGGTGGCGCTGTTCGTGGCGCTGATGCTGCGGGGGATGCGAATCGCCATGCGCTGCCCGGATAAGTTTGGCACGCTGCTGGCGGCGGGGATTACCAGCAGCATCAGCATGCAGGCGTTCCTCAACATGGGCGTGGTTGTGGGCATTCTGCCTACGACAGGGCTGCCCCTGCCGTTCTTCTCCGCCGGCGGTACGTCGATTTCCATCACGATGGCAGCCATCGGCATCCTGCTCAATATTTCCCGTGAATCAGCTATTTGAACTGCGAAATTGGCACAGCGCCTGTTTTCCGGCATAGGCTGAAGCACAGGAGGTGGACGCGGATGGAAGCGTTTGTTGTGCGGGGCGGAAGAAAGCTGGAGGGTACGATGCGCGTCGATGGCGCGAAGAACGCGGCGCTGCCCATTCTCGCGGCTTCGGTGCTGACGGAGGAAACGGTGGTGCTGCAAGGCGTGCCGATGATTTCCGACGTGCGGAAGATGACGGACATCCTGACGATGCTGGGCTGCCAGATTCGCCGTGACGGACACACGCTGACGCTTGACGCGGGCGGGCTGAACCGCACGGAAATGCCGGACGCTCTCTCCAAGCAGATTCGATCGTCCATCTTCCTGCTCGGGCCGATTCTCTCGCGCTTCCGGCAGGCGACGGTTACATATCCCGGCGGCTGCGAAATCGGACTGCGCCCCATTGATTTGCACCTGTCAGGCCTGCGCAGTCTGGGCGTGGCGATTCACGAGGAAGGCGGCGTGATTCACTGCGACGGCGGCAATATGCACAGCGGCGAGGTACATCTGGACTACCCCAGCGTCGGCGCGACGGAGAATATCCTGATGGCAGCGGTGCTGCTGCCGGGAATTTCTGTTATCCACAACGCGGCGCGCGAACCGGAAATCGTCGATTTGGCGAACTTCATCAACGCAATGGGCGGAAGCGTCCGCGGCGCGGGCAGCGCGGTCATGACGATTGAGGGCGTGAAGTACCTGCACGGCGCGCGATGGACGCCCATGCCCGACCGCATTGTCGCCGGAACGCTGCTGGCGGCGGGGGCAATTACGGGCGGCACCATTGAGCTGACCCGCGCCCCGGTTCAGGCGCTGTTGGCGGTGAATGCGAAGCTGCGCGAAATGGGCTGCGACGTGCGCGAGGAAGAAAAACGCGTTATTCTGACTGCGCCGGAGCGTTTGACAGCGTTTGCACAGCTGCAGACGCAGCCGTATCCCGGCTTCCCGACGGATATGCAGGTGCAGATGCTGGCGCTGCTGTCCGTGTCCGAGGGGACGGGCGTGGTTGTGGAAAACGTGTTCGAGAACCGATTTACCCACGCGGGGGATTTGAACCGCATGGGTGCGCGCATCCTATGCAGCGGACGAACGGCGGTTGTTCGCGGTGTCCCGGAACTGTACGGCGCACGGGTGACAGCGCGCGATCTGCGCGGTGGCGCGGCGTTGACGCTGGCGGGACTAAAGGCACAAGGCGAAACGCAGGTGGACGGCGCGGAGCTAATCGACCGCGGCTATGAGCATTTTGAGACACAGCTGACCTGTTTGGGCGCGGATATCCGCCGCGTACATGCGAACGCATAATCAGGGCAGCACGGAAGGAGGAATGACCCCATGACACAGGACAACTGGCAGCCGGGCACACCGCCGGGCGGCAGACGGCGCACGCAGCATCCGACAGCAGAAAACCCGTTTGAGGAACCGGAACAGTCGCCGGAACTGCGTCAGGAACGCTCGCCGGATCTGTACCGGGCGACAAACCCCTTCTGGAATCAGCCGTTTCGGGACGCAGAATCAGCTTCTGCGCCCCCTGATTTGGGTGAGCCGCCGCAGAGTCCCCTGCCGGAAGCGTCGGTGTGGAGCCATCCGCCTGTGCTGGACACAGACAGCTACTCGGAGGAAACGCAGAAGCGCCACCACCGCACGCGACGGGTGTGGAAAGCAATCGTGCCGCTTGCGCTGGCCATTCTCTTTGTCGCGTTCCTGTTCGGGGGTGTGCTGACAGTCCGCAACATCAGGGTGACAGGCAACGTGCGCATCAGCGCGGAGGAAATCATCCGCCTGTCCAAACTGAAACTTGGACAGTCGTCGTTGATTAACGAGAAAGAAATCTCCAATCGTATCGAACAGAATCCGTATCTGATTTGTCGGATGGTGTCTCTGGAATCCTTCGACACGATTTGCATCGAGGTTAAGGAGCGGCAGGAGGTCACGTTCCTGACCACATCGGGCATCGGCGTAATTACCGACGCGCACGGCTACGTCCTGCGCACGGTGCAGAACGCGAACGAATCGCATCCGGAGCTGGTGCGCGTGCAGGGCTTAAGCGTCAAAAAGACGATCATCGGGCAGAAGCTGATTGCCAATCAGCAGAAGCAGCTGGACGCTGTGACCGAGGTGCTGCTGCAGCTGACCGTCATGGGTGGACTTGACCAGATTGCCGTATTAGATGTCAGCTCGCTGGACAGAATACGGATGCAGACGATGGACGGCATGGAAATTGTGCTGGGGGATTCATCGCTGCTGCATGAGAAGCTGCGGGCGTTCCTGATCGTCCGCACGGAGCTTTCGGCAATGGGCAAAACGGGCGGCACACTGACACTGACGGACGCGGTGAATCCGGTTTATGCGCCGCCGACGGTGTAATACAATCATCATCAGCACCGCAAAACATGAAAATCGGATAAAAATGACGGCGAAAAACATTCAAAACGCCCGAAAGCACTTGCATTCCAGAGAAAAAAGGCTTATAATGAAAAATGGTATATTGGATAGGTGACTGCGCCTGTCTGGCGGGGAAAAGCCGTCTGCTGACAGGCTGGCAGAAACCAAGGTACAGGGGTGTCAGAACCGCAATTTTCCCGGCTTCAGCCGTCCGGCAGAATGGCCAGACCGGGAAACAGGGGGTATGAGAGTTCATGAAGATTACGGTACCGACGATTGACTTTGGAACCAGCAAAATCGTCACGATGGTCGCGCAGAGCAATGGCGAACGCTGTGATATCGTTGGCTCCGGCGCTGTGCCGTACAGCGGATATTTGCAGGATGGCTGGAACAACCCCGATGAGATTCGGGATGTGATTCGCACTGCCATTGATCAGGCGCAGAAAACCGGCAACTGCCGCATTCATGAGCTGAATGTCGGTGTGCCGGGTATGTTTACACGCGTGATTGTCAAGGAAGTGCATGTGTCGCTAACCGGGCCTGATCCGCATGTTACAGCGCAGGATGTCCGCGCGTGCTTCAAGCTGGCGGAAGAATCCGGCGGCGACCGCATCATTCATTCCGCGCCCGCGTGGTTCCGCGTGGATGACGGCAAAAAGACGCTGTCGCCCGTGGGCATCAAGGGCCGCGAACTGTCCGCCATGATTGCGCTGGTGACGGCGGACAAGTATTTCATTGATGATATCACCTACCGCCTGCGCGATATGGATATTGAGCCCCGCGAGTTCTACTCCACCGTCGCCGGGGAAGCGACATATGCCCTGAGCCAAGATGAGCGCGACAAGACGGCAATGCTCATCGATATTGGCTATCTGTGCACCGATGTGATGGTGATGGAGGGCGACGCGCTGATTTTCCACAAGTGTCTCGACATTGGCGGCGGTCATATTTCGGCGGACATTGCGGAGCAGCTGAATATTCCATTTCCGTTCGTGGAGGAAAAAATTAAGCAGACGTACAGCTTCAACAGCACGAATCAGGATGAGACGTATGTCATTCCCGCGACGGAGGATGAACCCGCCCGCACTGTCCGGCGCGACGAAGTGACCCCGATTATCGAAGCGAAAGTGGAGGAAATCGCGGAGGCCATCAACAAAGCGCTGGAAGAAGGCGGCGTGAAGCTGGGCAAGTGGTCGAACGTCTATCTGACCGGCGGCGGCTTGATTCTCAACAAGGGAGGCAAGGACTTCCTTGCGGGCAAACTCCACCGAATCATCCGGGAGGCCCAGCGCACCAACAACAAAATGACCAGCCATGTTTTCTCCAGCGCCGTCGGGCTGACCATCCTCGTCGTGACGACGCAGGAAGAGCAGAAAGCACCAGAAGGCGGTGCAAAGGGGCTGTTCAGCCGTGCATTCCGCTGGCTGATGGGCTACTGATTGCAAGAAAACGCGGCATACAGGGCAAGATACCATATGAGCATATGAGTCAGGGGGATGCAACGTGATTGAAATTCAGAATGACCAATTGACCAGCAATTATGCTTCCATCAAGGTCGTGGGATGCGGCGGCGGCGGCGGCAACGCGGTCAACCGCATGGTCGAATCCGGCTTGCGCGGCGTGGAGTTCATCGCCATCAATACCGATATGCAGGCTTTGCAGATGTCCGGCGCGCAGACGAAAATCCAGATTGGTGAGAAAGTCACCAAGGGTCTGGGCGCAGGCGCAGTGCCGGAAGTCGGCCGCCGCAGCGCAGAGGAATCCCGCGAAGAAATCGCGGGTGCACTCAAGGGTGCTGACCTGGTGTTTGTCACCGCGGGCATGGGCGGCGGCACGGGCACGGGCTGCGCGCCGGTCGTGGCGGAAATTGCCCGCGAACAGGGCGCACTGACCATCGCGGTTGTGACCAAACCTTTCGCCTTTGAGGGCAAGCAGCGGATGCGCAATGCGGAAGCGGGCATCTCTGACCTCAAGCAGCGCGTCGATACGCTCGTTGTCATCCCGAATGACCGGCTCTTGCAGGTCGTCAGCAAGGGGACGAGCATGGTTGAGGCGTTCGGCATTGCGGACGAGGTGCTGCATCAGGGCATCCAGGGTATCAGCGACCTGATTGCTGTGCCTGCGCTGATCAACCTTGACTTCGCGGACGTCAAGACCGTCATGGAATCCGGCGGCATGGCGCATATGGGCATCGGCTACGGCGAAGGCGAGAACAAGATGATTGACGCCGCCAAGAACGCCATCTCCAGCCCGATGCTGGAGACGTCCATCAGCGGTGCGCGCGCGGTGCTGATCAACATCACCGGCGGCAAGGATATTTCCATCATTGATATCAACGAAGCGGCAAACCTCGTCATGGAGGAAGCCGATCCCGATGCGAACATCATCTTCGGCGCGGGCATCGACGAGTCCATGGGCGACAAGGTGCGCATCACCGTGATTGCGACGGGCTTTGAGAAAACGCCGTTCCCGCCGCGTGAGCCGGTTAAGTCGGCGCGCGATATCAACCGCGATCGCCTCTATGGCAGCAATTACGGCGCGACCGGTGCGACCGGTGCGACCGGTGCGACCGGCAACTACGGTGCGACGGGCGGGTACACGCCGTCCTACACCAGCAGCGACAGCTACAACAGCCATCCGACCATGGGCGTTCCGCAAGCGCCGATGACGCAGCAGCCGGCACAACCCGCGTATTATGCGCCCCAGCAGCCCGCGCAGCCGCAGCAGCCTGCGTATGGTCAGCCGCAGCTGTTTGGCAATCAGCCCCAGCAGCTGGATTACGCGCAGCAGGGCTACACTGGCAATATGCAGCCTGTGCAGCAGCAGTACGCGGGCGGTGCAACCGGCCCGATGCCCTCTGTGCAGCCGCAGCAGCCCAAGCGCCCGACGACAGACGCCAACGGCGTACCTTCGTTCATGAAGCGCCGCGGCAACTAATATACACTACCAGCCCTGTTTCCGACGTGGAAGCAGGGCTTTTTGCATATTAGGATGAGAATTGCATTAGAAAAGTGCCTGTTCGCTTGACAAAACTTGCGCAAATATGGCAAAATGACGTTGATAGGAAAGATGCGTTTAAGCGAAATAGGAGGTAGAATGATGAAACGATGGATTTCTATGCTGCTGGCGCTGATGCTGCTGATGCTGGGCATGGCGACGGCGGAGGATGCGGCGGACGACGCTTGGGAGTACGAGCTGGTCGGGCGCGCAATAGAGCTTGTGCGGCAGATGGATGCGCAGGAGCGAGGGCGGCTGTTTGAGGACACGCTCAATATTACAGAGGTGGCATGTACAGAAACGCCGCAGCCGATTGACCGTGGAATGCCCCGGCAGGCGTTCATCAGCGTCAGCGTCAACGGCACGGACAAGTCGGCGTCGGTGTTGTTTTTTGTGCTGATGATGATGGATGCCTGCGCGGACACGGATGCGACGGACGAGACGGAAAACGCCTATCTGCGGATTGTAGAGCGCACGTTCGCGGTATCCCCGGAATTCGGGATGGACGCGCAGGAAACGAGCGCCGCCGCGAACTTGCTTTACGCCGGGGATGCGCCAGAAATGGGACTGTTGCTGCTGTCTTACGGCGAGCATGGCGTGGTGCTGGTGCGCTGGTTCGCGGAAAACGGCTGTGTGTGCCTGACGGCGATTCCGGTGGCGCATCAGGCGACCGAGCTGACAACAGACAAGCTGAGCGAATTCTACGCAGGCGAATTTGAGGAAGTTGACCTGTCCCGCGCGGCGGTGCTGGCGGAATCGGAACCGCATCAGCCGGACGAGGAGACCATCCGGCAGCTTGCCCTGCAATCAGCGCAGGAGATGCAGCACTGGGTGGCGCTGAGCGGCGAGCAGGAGGGCATTGTCCCGTGGAATACAGCGGAGACGGCGGTGCAAATCAGCATACTCGACTACGATGCGTCGCAGATGACGGCGTTTGAAGCGCAGATGCAGCAGTGCGGCAAGACGGAGACCAAGTCCCTCGACATACTGGCGATTGCGCTGTACCCCTGCGACGCGCACGACACGGGCGGTTTGCTGTATCTGCGACCGAGGGCGGGTACGCCCATTGTGGTGGCGTGGCAGGCAATGAACGGCGCGGTGGTGATGCGCAGCGTGTACGCGCCGCAGGATGAAGAGGACGATACGTGGGAGCAGACGGCGGTCATCAATGGCATCATGACGGCGCGGAAGCTGGTGGACATGGTGTCAAACGACGCTTTTGTGGATTGGCAGCAGTGGCGGAAAGAGGACACCATCAGCGACATTGACCGACTTCGCAGTGCTGACGTTTCGCGCCCGACGGAAGTCTGGATTTGTCCTGACACGTTGAGCAATGAATGGGGCGCTGTGACGCTTCGCAACGATGAAATGCTGACGGTGGCGAATCAGCCGCATACGCTGTCGCTGCTGCTGTGCTTTGCGCCGGACGCGCTGATTTGCGTGGAAATTTCGGGAGGTGCGGAGGAAAACGACTATTCTGCCCATGTGCCGCGGTACACGAAGGAGGATATTCTGCACAAATGGGGGGACAAAGCGTATTTGTGGGATACAGCGAATCTGCCGGACATGCTGGACTGGATTCGATCGGAAGTCATATTTGGCGACACGGCGGAGAAAATTTTGCGGAACTACATTGTGTATGACGGAGACGGCGGCGACCTGCTGAACGGCAAGGAATATCTGCTTCAAGTGAGATTGAAGCCGGAAGTGTGCGAAAGTCTGGTAATTCCGCCGGAATATGCGGATGCGGGCATTCAGGCTTCGTGGCTGTACTATCCGGCAGAGATGGCGATGAATCAGCTGGCAATCATTGACCCGGAGGAAGAGAAAAGTCAGCAGTGGATTAGCGCACACATCATGGAGTACATGCGGCGGCATGGCACTGCGGAAGGCGTGACGACGGAGGAAGAAGGCTGGGGGATGACTGTGCTGATTCCGGAGACGGGTGCGCCGGTTCAAATGCTGTGGCGGGTGCAGAACGGCATGATGCGCGCGCATGTTGTCTGGATGCCGTCGGAGCAGCTTCGCGCGTGCGAAACGAACGAGGACTTGGCGGCGCTGCTGAATGCGCAGGTGCCGGGAATTGTGCTGGAATAATCCTGCAAGGGAAATGAAATGGGAAATAAAGAAAGGAAGAACCCCATGAAGAAGATGCTTGCAATTCTGCTTGCCCTGCTGATGATGCTCAGCGGTATGGCGATGGCGGAAGAAACGACGGATAACAACACGAACATCAGCCATATGCTGGAACTGTGCCAGCGTGTGGATATCCTCCTGCGCAGCGACCGCATTGTGACCGATTTGGTGGGCGACACGGACGCCGCTATCACCGAGGAACAGAAGATTGTCAATCGCCTGCGCGCGGGAAACCGCACGATGCCATCCGCCGTCTACTATGTCACGGGCGAAACGCTGCTGGCAGGCTTCATCGGCGATAACCCGGATTACACCGATACGCCGGAGCAGCGCAGGGTGCTTCAGCTGATGCCGCAGCGCATTTTGATGGAGCAGCAGGATACATATGGCAAGCAAATGCTGAACCAGATGGCGCGCTCGACGCAGTATCCCAAGCCGGACGGCGAGCCTGAAATGGGCATGTATATCGCGCTGTACGCGGATGCGCTGCCGATGATGAGCTTTTGGATCAGCGACGGCACGGTGAACGACATGTACTGCACGCCGGTGCTCTCGGATGAATTGGCGGCGTGCAAATCCGCTGAAGAAGTGACGGCGTGGTTCGCGGCGCAGCAAATGCCCGAACTTGCCTGCACGGCGGTGGATTTGGCGGGCGTTGCGGCGTATCCCTTTACGGAGGATCCGTTCGGCGACGAGGGCGAGCCTGTGCCGTTCGAGCGCCTGGCAGAAGCGGGCAATGCGCTGGATGAACTGATTGAAAGCCGCTATTTGCAGACAACGTGGGGCATCAGCGACGAGGATGTGGCGAAGCTGGCGGCATACGCGCATGAGGGGCAGTCGCCGCGCAGCATCTACCGTATTGAATTGATGGAATCGTCGATGGCGCAGATGCTCCGCTTGACTTACCGTTCGGAAGCGCCGCAGGTGCTGTACGAGGTAACCTGCTCATGGGCATTGGAAATGTATCGCATGGTGACACTCTTTGCCATGTACGACGAATACAACGCGGGCGTGCGGACGTTGTATCAGCAGGAAGAGGACGAGGATGAGGAAAGCGACAGCCTTTTCACGGACGAAACGAGTGAGACGGATACGCCGGATGAATCCCTGAAGAAGGAAGCGGAGAATTTCCAGAAACTGATGCAAGAAATCGACGCGCGCTACTCGCTGATTATGAACCAAGCCACGCAGAAACACTTGTACCTTGACTTGAACGAACGCACCAATGCCATGTACGTACTGCTGTACGATGAAGGCGCGCCGATTCTGGTGATGTCGAGCATGGAGAACGGCGTTTCGTGCCTGCATGTGCGCTATTTCCCGACGGCGCAGTTGGAAAACTGCCAGAACACAACGGACTTGATGTTCTACTTCACCGGCAACAATGTCCCGTTTGAAGTGACGGAAATCCTGCCGCAGGGTGATTTAGCGGACATGGCGGAAGCTGCACAGTAAACAAAGAAACGCCGCTGAAAGGATTGGACGAATCCTAAAAGTGACGGCACCGAAGGAGTGTCGGGGGCGAACGGAAAGCCCTGCGCCCCAAAGCAGAATATCCATAACAAAACACCGCCGCACCGGAAAGCAAATTACGGTGCGGCGGCGCATTTTGTTATGGGGCAAAAATCGATGCAGGCAGTTCTTCCTCCTGCTTTTCCTCCGGCTTTGGGGCGAAAAGCCCGCTGAACCATCGGCTCAGCGCACTCGGCTTCTCCACCCGCGCCACCTGCACGCTCTGCGTTCCTTCCAATAGGATGCCATTGTCCAGCAGCTCCGCGTGCACGGGAATCACGCGATATGTGTATGTTACACCGGGCTGGGCGCGGTTGTCGGTGTAGTAGAGTGTTTCGCCCGCGGCGGCGCGAAGCTCGGTCAGGATGAAGCTCTCTCCGGCAGCGTCGCGCTGAACGCGGTAGACGGCGGCATCACTGGCCTGAATGACCAGCAGCGGCTGCCCGTCGTCAGAATGCGAGACGGAGAAGGATTTTGCGGACGCGGGCGCATTCCACACGTCACTCTTCTTCTTCGGCTGTGTGCCGTCGAGGAAAACCTCATTCAGGCGGTAGGCGCTCGGCGTGAGCGACGTGGCCAGCATCGGTTCGCCGCGCCACTCGATGGCCTTCTTGTCAATGTCCGCGCTGACGATGCCCTTGGGCTTGGTGAAATCGGGCTTCTTGCGTCCTGTGTACCACGCACGGAGGAAATTGCGCGCCAGCGAAGCGGGATTCGTGCCGCCGGAGACGCGGTTGGGCAGGCGGTGCGCCGCGTCCGGCTCGTCGTAGCCCATCCAGACGGCGGTGGACAATTCTGGGGTGTACGCCGCCATCCACACGTCACGGTTGCCGCCGCCGCTTTCATTGACCGTGCCGGTTTTGCCCGCGACAGGCGTCCCCGCGCTGGAGAGGCGTGTGCCCGTGCCGGAAGAAATGACGGTTTTGAGCAGACTCGTCATCAGATACGCGGACTGCGCCGACAGCACGCGCGTGCCGGTGGTTTCGCGCTCGTAGATGACATTGCCGTCACGGTCGGTGATGCGCTCGATGAAGTACGGCGCGTAGTATGTTCCGCCGTTGGCAAAGGGCGCGTACGCCGCCGCCATCTGCATGGGGGAGGTGCCGTAGGTCATGCTGCCCAAGGCGAGGGAGAGGTTCGCGTCGCGGTCATCCAGCTCAATGCCGACGCTTCGCAGATAGCGCTGCGCAGTCTGGACGCCAATGGCTTGCAGCACCTTCACGGCGGGGATGTTCAGGCTGTTTTTGAGCGCCGTGCGGACGGTCACGTTCCCGTAGTAAGCATTGCCCGCGTTGCGCGGCTTGTAAGTGCCGAAAGCGGTCGGCGCATCGAGAATCACGCTGGCACACGTCCATCCGGCGGATTCTATCGCGGGGGCGTAGACAGCCAGCGGCTTGAGCGCGCTGCCGGGCTGACGGCGCAGCTGGGTCGCGCGGTTCAATCCGCGGCGGGTGACGTACTTGCGTCCGCCGACAATGGCGCGCACTGCTCCGCTGCTCGTGTCCACCGCGGCGGATGCTGCCTGCACTGGCGTGCCGTCCTTGTTATCAG
>ULTJ01060055.1_pt1 | contig 18514 bp, 16 predicted proteins | sample 1957491 | NCBI WGS metagenome assembly ULTJ01 (sample SAMEA4835731, study PRJEB28245) | human gut metagenome | biome: gut microbiome; material: fecal sample | place: Denmark | collected 2008 | reverse complement strand
AAAACCAACGCAACCACAATCATCCACCAACCCTCAGGGTTCAGAATACCAAGATTCTGAAACATCAGCAACATTGCGACAAACTGTACCACCAATCTAATCCGATTTGACACACTATGAATGTCATCCACGAAACTGATACCCGCGATAACTGTCAAACCTGTCAAAAACCAAGGATAAGCCAGTCCAAAGAAAGCCGCCCAAATCCATACACTCACCAAGAAGATAATACCGCCACCCCGAAGGGTGATACTCGTATGAGAACTTCTAAGGTTGGGCTTGTCAATGATATTGCACTTATCGGCAATCTTAAAATAAAAAAGTTCCACCCCGAAGAGCAGAACTAATATTATTACATAAATAACAATATTCATGATTGTAAATTACTTATTAGCTAGAAAGCTTTTAATTGTAGCAGTTAAACCATCCTTAGCACTTACCGGCATCTTCTTTAATCCCAAAGCTTTCTTAATCTTCCCATTACTCACCACATAATTCTCCGTCAACTTCTGCATACGAAGTGGATTCAACGGTAAATGAATCCAACCACCAACTTTTGCCACACCATTCATCAGTCCCCTCGGAATACGCCAAATATGGGGTTTCTTTCCCATGGCAGAACAAATCAACTCTATCAATTCATTAGTAGAGAGTGCTTCGTCATCTGCCATGTGATAGATACCGCTTGCTACCTCTTTGGTCAATAGTCCTTCAATCACAGTACAAAGGTTACCCACACTCGTAAATGAACGACGGTTTTCAAAAGCGCCCAATGGCCAAGGAATACCTTTCGATACGACCCCATAGAGCAAATTCAAATTACCTTTGTTTCCGGGACCGTGAATCATGCAAGGACGCATTATATATACCTTCTTATCAGGATATAATTCACTGTCAGTAAAAGCATGATAAGGATTCTGTAAAGCTTTGGGAGCAAACTTCCCTATGATGTAATTCTCAGCCTTAATCTTACTCTCACCATAAGGGCCTATCGGAGTTGGTATGCACTCCTCCGTGAGGATATTACTCTCCACATAGTCGGCGGCACTCTTCACCGTAGAGAAAAAGATGAAACGCTTTACTGAAGGTTGAGCCAGATACCAATCGAATATACGTTGTGTCAGACCGGTATTTACTTTAAAATAAAGATCTGCTGTACTCTTATTGTGTGTATCATGGGCTTTACCGGCAAGATGAATAATCGCATCCATTGCAGGTAATGTATCTTTATCCAAATCTTCCCATGAAAAAGTCTTCATAATTCCCTCTTTCTCAGGTGCAATAATATCTAGCCCATAAAGTGTATGTGTGGCCTTTAAGGATATAACAAGGTTGGAGCCCACAAAACCGTGAATTCCGGTAATTAGTATGTTCATAAGAAAATTAATCGACAGAATAGTAAGTGTTTTTACCAATCGAAAAAAGGAACATCTCGTTCAAAATACTCTTTATTCAAATAAATAGACACATATAATTAATAATCATCAGTTTCTTTGGCTACATCATATTAGTTATCAATCATTATTTAACAACCAATTCAGCGTAAATTGCAAGATGCCGACGAATTACCTCATCAATTGAAAAATCGTGCTCAGCCAACTTACGGCCATTCTTCCCCATCTTCCTTCTAAGCTCCCCATTAATAAGCAGCAAATCTAATTTCTCAGCTAAGGCATTACTATCCTTTATTGGAACCAAAAATCCGTTCACACCGTCCTCCACCGCTTCACGACAACCAATATTATCAGTAGTTATAATCGCACGACCAATAGCAGTAGCCTCAATCAGACTTTTTGGTAATCCCTCTTTATAATAAGAGGGGAAAGCTACAATATGACATAGCTTCAACAATTCCAGCACATCAGTCCTATAACCCAGCCATTGAATGTAAACACCATCACAAATTCTATCCATATCCTCCTTCTTCAGTGAAGTAGGATTATCATCCAAACCACCACAAAGTAAAAACTCTGCCTTGTCACCATACTTACTACGAAGTTTTTCCGCTGCCTCAGTCAACACAAAAACACCTTTTTCAACAATCATTCGTGCTGTAAACAATATTTTCAGTTTACCTTCTACTGGTTCCGAAGTGAAACTAAATTGCTCCAAATCCACACCACTGCCCTTTATATATCTTGTTTGATTTTCATTAATGATACCATACTTTAAAAATAGTCCCTTATCCTCATTATTCTGGAAAATCACTAGAATGTTCTTCCTCCTATGTGACCATTTCAAAATTTTAAGAAGTACCATTGAAACCATCCCCTTGTTTTCCTTAGAGAACAGAATTCCTAAACCGCTTACAGCATTCACTACACCTTGCACCTTTGCTAGCTTCGCTGCTAATGTCCCCCATAAGATAGTTTTCAATCCCACATGATGTACTACGTCCGGCTTCTCTTTACAATAGAGAACATAAAGAAATTCCAGCACTTGCAACTCCTCCATTAAATTCTTTCCCGACCGTTTCATCGGTAAATTAATAGTCCTCAGACCTAATGTAGCTATCTCATTCAACTTACCTGTATCATTAGTTACAATTGTCACATCATATCCAGCTTTCTGAGCTGCCAATGCAACATCTTTTCTATGCGATAAGAAAAACCAGTCCACGTTTACGACTATAAATATTTTTTTCATCTATTAAATCCTTGTATTTATTTTAGTTTTTCGAACAGAAGCAAGTACTTGGTTGAAGAAAATCCTTCTACGCTCCTCTAACAAATCAGGATTATATTTCTTCGAATTATTATAATTACACTTTGCCTCAAGAACCATTCTCTCTTTGGTCATCTTCAAAATAAGTCTCTTTACATCAGCAACTTCATTACCACTATAAGTAAAAAGGAATTCATCGTTCACGAGTTCTGGAATTCCACCTACTGCCGAACAAATACAAGGAGTAGCTTTTGTCATTGCTTCAAGAATCGTTCTTGGCAAACCTTCTGAACGGCTTGGATGAATATAAATATCAATTTTATCAAACCAACTGAGAACATTATCGTGGCTGTATTCCCCCATAAATTCTATCATATTCTCTACTCCAAGGCTTTTTGCTAACACCATAAGCATAGATTTGTCACCTGCACCGACCAACTGATATACGAAGTTCCCATAACCTGCCTTCTTCAATTCGAATAATGCCTTAATCACAGTATCCTGACCTTTAATTCTTGTTGCTATAGAACCAACAGAACCAAGCACTACTCGTTCCTTTATTTGGTTTATTTTGTACAAACGTTTCTCAAGATTTGTATCATTCAATTCTAAAGATTCTATGTCAGAACAGCCTAACGATTTTCCATTACAAGGATAACGTTGTTGAAGATAGCTCTGTGTCACATAAACAGCATATTGAGCATTTTTTATCATATACCTAGTCATAAATCCAAGAGGGATAGCTGATAATCTAACGATGAACTTGGAATGACTTTTTGTATTCCTATATATATCCTCGTTAACAACCGCCATATAGGGAATATGCAATCTATTACAATAAAATGCAGCAAAAGAAGCTGCTATACCACTTCTTAGATAACAAAAGTCTACCGATTTCATGATATTTTTAATCTGATTGAAAATAGAGAATACATTACCCAACTTCCTGAATTCTGGAATTTGAACATATTTTATCTTCGGATTGGTAATGTCTTTGTATTTTTCCACAATCTTCTCATCTTCCACGACATGTATTCCTGCATAAACAGTTAGGGTATCCTCGTCATTCATGCCGGCAAGAAAGCGAGAAAAGAAATGTTCTGATTTAGAATGGTAATATTTCCCTTTAAAATAATCTATCTCCTGATCTTGTATATATATTACATTCATTCTTGCTTAATATTGTTGTAAATCAAATCCAACGAGCGGCTTGTGGCATTACCATATTCCGTTTCATACTTATTTTTAAATGGGATAACATAATCATTCACCACTTTTTTCAAGTCGCTGTTCTTAACCATTTCTACAAGTTCTTTTTGATCTTCTTTATAAGGAAGTTCTTTCCTTATATCGAAATATAAACCGCGAATACGATTATATTCCTCTATATCGTAAGGCCATAGGAATATTGGCTTGTCCATAATACTGTAATCGAATATAATGCCAGAATAATCAGAAATGAGAATATCCGAAGCAATCATAATATCTTCAACAACTTCATAATGGGTACAATCAATAAAAAAATCACTATTAACTTTACTATTCGAAGATACTACTGGATGCGCTCTATACAATAAAACATAATCCTTTCCTAGAATTTCTTCCCATAACTTCACATCCACATCAAACACTTCAAAGAAATTAGCCTCCTCCCTGAATGTTGGGGCATAAAGTATAGCCTTCTTACCCTCCGGAATACCAACTTTACTTCGTAATTGCTGACGATATTCCTCTGTATAATGTACAAGAATGTCATTTTTAGGCATACCGATTATCTGCATTTTTTTTATAGGAATAGAAAACATTCCAGCATAAACTAAACTTTCGTATTCTGATGACGCCAAACAACAGTCAAACTTACAATCTTTAGCTAATGATTTGAAATTCTTCGAGTCAATAGCATCCTTTCCATCTAATTTGCACAAAATGCCATGAGTTGTATGAAAATAATACGTATTAATGCCTCGGAAATTCAAGGCACGCTCCACTATGACATTAGTCACCCAACATCGTGCCCTCAAGGCTATATTAAAGTAGTTGATGCTATTAATATTGACACGATTAGATATTTGGGGATACTTCTCTGGATGAGTAAAAGCCCAGTATATAGTATAATTTTTAAAACGCTCATCCTTCAACATTGCCTCATAGATTACCCTAGTACTGTCAGAATAGTGACGACCACCATAACACACAAATAATATAAGATTTGGATTGGCTTTCAAAAACAACTTATATAAGTTTACCAATGCTGACATCACATAGTAGTATATGTGATATAAAAAGCTACTTCGTTTGATTTTTGTCGTTAAATCCATTAAATATGACGTTTTCTTAATTTATATTTCCTTAAAAGAATCTTGAATCGTTTAAACATGTCAAATTTATAATTGACATAATCGATAGCTTCATAAGAACCAACCTTCGAGTATGTATGAATTTTATCTACACCATTTTTACCATTTACATGTATTTTATCATTATCAATAATTCCAACAAGAGTTTCCTTTACCTCATCATCTTTTATTTTAATTTCATAAAAAGCTGTTCGCTTTCCATACTCCCCCTCTCCCAACTGTACTGGCCTGAACAATCTACCGTCTTTTCCCCTAAAAAATTGTCCTGCTGATCGTCCACAATTTTCCTGATAAAATATTGATGATACATATTGTAATTCTAGCTCCTTATAATCTATCTTATAAATTCGTGTCTCATATTCACCTTTTTTATCTATATAAACAAAACACAGAACCTCATCATTAAGGAAAAGTAAAGTAGGATCAACATAATTTACTCCCTCAATCAGATTTCTAACTTTTACCCACTCATTAGGAAACTTCTTTGCTTCATAAAGCTCCAAACATTTATTCTCTCCTGATTCTGGTATCATATAGTATCGCCCATTCAAATGGAATACATTTGGAAAAGACATGTGATAATTAGGGCTCAAGACAAGTTTAAAGTCTGACACATGAGTACCCCTAATTTCAAAATAGCCAAGTTCTCCTTTCAACAATTTTCTATTGAATGCCTCACAAAATAGGAAAGTTTTATCTCCTATCTCAAATATAAGAGGATCGGCAAACCAATAGTCTCTTGTATTTGGAATTTTAGTAAAATTGCTAGCATAGAAATCACCACCTTTATTATATCTAAATGCAATTTCCCAATCTCCTGATATAAAAAGTTTTTTATATAATACAGATAAATTCATTCGTTAGACAACTGAAACTTAAATGATGTAATAACATGCTTAAATAAAACTCTCACAAATTTTTTGTAGTTGTAAGAGCGAATACTCCTTGATGATTGACAATTTATTATTAACAACGGAATAATCAAGGTTTGGAATACTATTATATACACTCAATTTCTCATTAGTAACATATTGACCTTCCAATGTTAATTGAGCTAACAACTCAAACCTTCTTGTATCATTAGTTTTTGGATTGTTATTGATCGAATAAAAAGGTTTGTTTAGTAAAATAGAAAAAACAGTTCCATGAAAGGAATCAGTTATGACAACCTTGGAATTATATATATAGTTTAAGAATTCTTTAGGTCCTACATCGATTATTCCTTTAGCTTTAATTGATTCTACGCTAACTCTTAAATCAATTAAAACAAGTCTCAATCCATTACATTTTGCATAGAATTGAGCCTTTTGAATGTTTTCTTTATACTTTTTCTTATTTAGAAAATAGCAAACAACATAATCATGGGGTAATACTCTTTCCTCCACCTCTTTTGAAAATACCTCCCAATCATCAATACCTAAAAGGAATGTTGGGTCTACACTAATTTCAGGTTTCTTACCACATACCTCCTGAATTATACTAGCAGCACTTTTCTCTCTTACGGTTACATAATCAAAGTTCAATATATTTTTCTTGTATGTTGCCAAATCATTTTTTCCCGCCTCACCCAAACTTACAGAATAGGCTATTTTACAAACACTATTTATGCTATTAAGAAAGAAAATATTATCAAAATCTTTTATTGTTGGATTCCAAACTTGATCACTACCAACTAATATGGTATTTATATTAAGTTCATTCAAGACTTCAATCATTTCTTTTATGTTACTCACCCGACGAGTACATTCTAGTTCACATTTTTTAAAGCTTTCAAATAATAAATTCCTATTTTTCCTTTCAGAATGAAATGGGAAAAGAGCTAAATTTTTTACAATACCCTCTACTGTATTCCACTTTCGATATAGCGAAATATTGTCGAGTTGCTCAGCTGATGTATAATTAATAATATAAACAGTGTATCCTAAATTCTTCAAAGCCCGCTGAAGAGCATAACATTGAAGAACCGCACCAAAATTTATAGAAAAATGGTAAGTCAATATTCCTATTCTCATAATTAATATTTTATAGCGATGTCATTAGCACTTCTTCTTGCCCCACAGGTCAAATTGTTTGTTTCCATAGGATAACCAATTGCAATAGCACTAACTATCACTTCGTCATCATTTATTCCAAGTTTCCTTCTTATATCTTTCTCTGGTGCTTTAAAAGAAACCATTTCCAAGGGAGTTGTGCTTATACCCATTGAATGAAATGCCAACAGTAAATAAGAAACATACATCCCTCCATTGACTAAAGGTTGTAAATACTCATCACTCGAAAACAAACTTAAAGAGCTTGTCACCACCAATAATTGAGGAATACCTGTTTCAAAACGATATGCAGTTAAAAAAAAATTCCCCATCTCACTGATTGTATCTGTATCAATAGAGTAATAAACTTTGCATGGTTGTCTATTACAAGCTGATGGTGTACTATTTGCTATGTCTATTGCCTGTAAAATTTTATTTTCATCAACAAGTCTGTCTGTAAAAAAACGTACTGAACGACGAGAACGAATAAATGATTCTGCATCGTTGTAATTAAAAAGCTCAGATGACGTTTTCTCAATCCTACCTGCAGGATATATGTCGAAAATTAAATATTTCTTTCTTAAACTCAACACCTTATTCGATAATTGCACTTGCTTATTCTTGATAGAATAAATTTCTAACACACTTAATCCCTCGATGATTTCAAATGAGGTCGGAGTCATATTATTATTTAGTAGATATTCAATTTTGTCAAACAGAGAATTTGCTTTTGCAATTCCCCAGTTTGGTTTGGGCTCATTATAGATAAGCCCTTTCTCCAAAGCATGAGATAAAAGTAAAACATCTCGCAAGATTATTTGATGATATGAGATTGATTTAAAGTAAGTACAAAAATACCGCCATGTCAATGGAATAATATTTTTGCAGAAAGCCAACCTAACATGTACCCACGATTTAAATTTTTCCATACTGATTACAATTTTTGTTCTTTTACTATCTCTTTCATTATATTGAAAATATCGGTTGATTTATAAAAATCTCTTGAAGCTTTTGTCATCCTGTCATAGTTTGAATCAATATACCTTACTGATCTTACTATATCTTCAACGCTCAGTTTTGTACATACGGCTGCACCACAAGCACCAACTGTTTTAGTTAAACCTGGGATTGCATTGGCAATCATAGGTATCCCAAAAGCACCATATTCATAGATTTTATTAGGAGCGCAAAAAGCTCTATTTAGGGTTGAATCTCCATTATAAAATACAATTCCTGCAAATGCACGGCTTGTTACCTGAAGATGGTTTGGTGCAGTAATATATGGAGAATAAATAACCTTATTTGTTATATTTTTTATTTTCGAGAATATATTTTCAGGATCAGGTCCCATTAACAATAATACATAATTATCATCAAGTTCTTTTATTGCCGTTGTAAAATTTCTTAAGATGTCATATTCTTTAATTATTCCTTGGTACAATATAATCTTTTTATTGCCAATCTCATTTAACAAGGCTATAACATTTTCGTCTGTTAGTTCAAGAACCTTCTTTGGGCAGTCAAAAGGTTTATTTGGCATAACATAAGGGAGCATTTCTAGCCCCCACCAAAACTTCATTAAATATGCTCTAGTTTCCTCGCAAGCCAAATTAAACTTTGCACGAATAGCAAGAGGTCTTAGCATCCTCATTCTAAATGGGTTATCATCAAGAAGTTCAAGAAAGGTTATCGCATATTTATTTTTTTTCAAAAATGAAGTTCCCTTCATACTCAATAATGTTTCAGCATTACCAAACCACAATAAAGTATTCTCTAGATCTCTATTTTTTAGTTCTTTTATGAGAGTTCTTCTAAAACAATAATAGTTGTTCAACTTATCCAATGTACCATGAAATACATCTCTTTTATCACATAATTTTTTATAGGGTATTCCTTCCTTTTCAAAAATATCTGTTACTGTATCAGAACATGAGCCAAATAGAACCTCAATTTCAAGACCAAGTTGTTTCAAGAGCCTAATTTGTGTCACACAGGGTGGATAAAAGTGTAATTTAGACTTTACAATATAAATTACTTTACTCATAAATTTCATAAATGATTTAATAATTATTACATAACAACAGTACCTATCTCCTTGATTTTTGAGATTCTCGAGTATAGTATTATAGATAAAATAATTTCCCCTAACAATAATGCAGAAATTGAGCCATAAGGACCAATAAATGGAATAAAAATATAATAGCTTATAATGGTAATTATAGTAGCTATAGTAAACAAATACCTATAAATTGAACTTCGATTACTTGCAACTAATATCTGAATCCCCAAAAAATTATTGAGAAAACTAAAAAACAACCAAATAGAACCTATAATAGCTATGGGATAATACTTCCAATATATGGGATCATATATAAATTGGAAAATTAATTTTGATGTTACCATCATAAACAAACATGAAATACCAATAACACAAAGCACAGGTTTCATAAACCTAAATACATAAGATTTACCTTCAGTAAACGAACCTTTAAATTTGATACAAGAGAAAGGATAAAGTGCTTGTGTTATAGCAGAAAACACCAAACTTATAGCTTGAACTATTTTAAAGCCTGCTGAAAAATATGCGACTGTTTCCTCACCTTTAAGTTTACCTAAAATTACAGTACATAAGTTTGTAGACAAACCACTACATAAACTTGCGAAAAACATATGCCACCCTTCAACATAAGCTCCTATCAAATTCTGAAATGAAAATCTTGTACAATAAAAATTATATTTTTTGCCTATTGATAGGATAAGCCCAGTAAGTCCTATTCCTATTGATATGAATGAATATAGAGCTGCATAAATCAAAACATCATCTGCTTTTTTGATTAAAACAATAATTAATACGCTATAAATAAACTTGGTAATTGAGGTTATTATAGTTATTACTTTCATCTGCTTTAAACCTTGAAACAACCAATTCATATTTAAAGCAGTTCCTATTAGTTCTATAGAAATTATAACTGCTATCGCAATATTTGATGTTCCTGTTAAACAGAAATAAAATAATGAAAGAATAATAACTATTATTGCATTTATTAATTTACATAAGAGAACAATCGAAAAAATCTTATTTCGGTCATTTTTATTTATAGCTATAGAAATATCTCTTGTCCCTATATATTCAAAACCATAATTAACTACCTTTTGAAATATTGCATACAAAGAAATGTAGATATTGACAATACCATAATTAGTTGCTCCTAAATTGTTTAGTAATAGTGGAATAGTAAAAAGAGGCAAAACAAAGTTTACTGCATTCAAAATAGTAAGAGAAAGGGTATTTTTCGCTAAATCTTTATTGTCTTTATCTTGAAGTTTAGTCTTAAGAATATTTATAATATTTTCAATTTTCTCCATAAACAACCTTTAAACGACTATTTTTTTTAGTTTAATCTTTTTCTCAAATATACAGATATATATAAAGTAATAAAATAAAATTAATATAACGTCCAAGCTTTGAGTAAATAATTGTATCAAAATAAGTAAAACGATAAGACGCTTATTAGTACTTTGTAGCCTATCACCGATTTTCACTATACCTATTATTAGAGCTATAGCAAGTATTATTCCAAGATAACTAAAATTTGCGACCATCATTTCAAATATCGACGGAGTCATTCCTGATGAAATTGTTTCTGGCGTCTCTGAAAAAATAGCAGCAGTCAAATATCTGTAATGTGGCCAAGGCTTAGCCAACCATATTGAACGTGGAACAACCATTGTCAACAAAGACAAAATACTCTCACCCCGATAATCCAATATCGGTTTGTCGTTAAGTTCCCTCATAAGAACAAATTTCGTAACATCTTCCCTTCCAAAATCAACTCTTAGTTGTGTGTAAATATATCCTGAAAAATCTCCCATAATTTTTACTTGAGTAATGTAATATATCATGAAAAACATGAAAATAGATGATACGACAAGAAGAGCAGGAGTAATATTTATTTTTTTCTTATTTTTCCAATTTGAATTGATAAAAGAGAAAAAATAAGATAAAAGTACAACAGCAATAATAAATCGCTTACCACTAATTATAGCAAGTGCCAATAAATAAAGAATTAACAGTATACCCGTAAAGCTATTTATTTTTTTACTAAACATCCATATACAGAACACATATAAACTAATGAACATAAATTGATTAATATATAGAGAGACATTAGAATCTATCTCTCTATCTTGCAAACTTGTATATACATAGTTTTCAAAACTACCACCAAACATCATAAATATTAAAAGTGGTGAAAATATTAGTAAAACCTTTAATATCTTTAAATTTGGTGAATATGAATATTGCGCATTTTCTGATACTAATGGATGTTTTTTATAATATTTATAAAAGGCGAGCATTGCTGCAAGCATATATAAATCATATAATATTGAAACCTCATCATTTGCAGCAGCAACAGAGAAGTCACTTAAATAATAATAATATTCCGGTATGCCAACCATTACATCAAATGCAATAGGAAGACAATTAAAAATATAGCAAACAAAAATCACATAAGCAGCAAGAGATACATTCTTGAAACTAGCTATGTTACGGTATGTATTTATCGTGATAACTGTAGAAATTATCACTAATAGTAAATCAAATACAGCTCTCATCTTGTAGGAAATCCATCCTTATGATCTTTCATTTCATGAGTAAATACACTACTCCATTGATTAGAGACATTCTTAATTCGAATATTATTATGTGACAAGTTATTACTGAATTTCGATGTTATATTTGGAAAAACATTTCTAGTTATATTTTAAAGCATTAACAATTCTTTTACAAGCTAATCCGTCACCGTAAGGATTTACAGCTTTACTCATCATCTCGTAAACAGTTTCATCTTCCAAAAGTACGCTAACTTCATTCATAATAATATCATAGTTTGTACCTACGAGTTTGACAGTTCCGGCCAAAAGAGCTTCAGGACGTTCCGTTGTGTTTCGCATCACAAGAACAGGCTTGGCAAGTCCCGGTGCTTCCTCTTGAATTCCTCCTGAATCCGTGAGAACGATATTGGCTTTCTCCATGAGATACACAAAACTTAGATAAGCAAGCGGTTCAATAAAAAACATATTGCTAAGGTTACCCAAATCCTCTCCAAAAACCGCATGAATTGGTTTACGAACATTAGGATTTAAGTGCATTGGATAAACAAAGTCCACATTTGGATACTTGTGTGCCAAATTTTTAATAGCAGTACACATGTTAATGAAACCATCCCCAAAGTTTTCACGACGATGTCCTGTAATAAGAACAAGCTTTTTGCCATCCACTATACGACTCACATCATAGCCAGCCTTCATGAGGACACCTGAAAGTTCACTACTAAGAGCCATATTGCTTTTAATCTTATCAACCACCCAATAGAGTGCATCGATAACAGTATTACCAGTTACAATAATCCTGTCTTCTGAAACACTTTCATTGAGAAGATTCTCTCTTGACAACGAAGTTGGAGCAAAGTTGTAGGTTGCAATGCGTCCTGTAATTTGACGATTCATCTCCTCCGGCCATGGACTATACATGTTATACGTCCTCAAACCCGCTTCTACATGACCAACAGGAATTTGCTGATAAAATGCAGCTAGAGCAGCAGCCATGGATGTTGTTGTATCACCATGGACCAATACTACATCAGGCTGTGTTTCCCTTAATACATCACGCATTCCAATTAAAACGCGTGCGGTGACATCATATAAGTCTTGTCCTTGCTTCATTATATTTAAGTCATAGTCAGGCGTGATATCGAATATATTGAGCACTTGATCAAGCATTTCACGATGTTGACCAGTCACGCACACAACAGTTTCAAAACTATCTTTATTTTTCTGAAACTCCTTAACAAGAGGAGCCATTTTGATTGCTTCGGGACGAGTACCGAAGACAAGCATTACTTTCTTCATATTAAATTTATTATTTACTCAACAATAGCAAAACCTCTTTTAGATACCCAATTGTACAGTCTAATCAACAAATGTCATTTCCCTATACAAGTATATTCTATTCCCGCTTCTATCAGTTCTTTCTTCTCATAGATATTTCTACCATCAATCACTATAGCCTGCTTCATCGTTTTCTTCAAAACTCCCCACCTCGGTAAACGAAATTCTTTCCATTCAGTAACCAACATCAAGGCATCAGCATCCAATATCGCATCATACATATCTTTAGCATAAATGACCTTATTACCCATTCTACGACGGCATTCATCCATCGCAATAGGATCATAAACCTTTACCATAGCACCAGCTTTTATCAACTTATCTATCAAAACCAATGCAGGGGCCTCACGCATATCATCCGTCTCAGGTTTAAATGCCAGCCCCCACATCGCTATTTGTTTACCTCTTATATCACCACTGAAGTACTTCATCAACTTATCAAAAAGAATCCCCTTTTGAGACTCGTTAACTTCTTCTACAGCTTTAAGAACTTTCATGGAATAACCATTCTTCTCAGCAGTTTTTACCAGAGCTTTCACATCTTTTGGAAAACAAGAACCGCCATAGCCACAGCCAGGATAAAGAAACTTACTTCCAATACGGCTGTCAGCACCAATACCTTTTCTGACCATATTCACATCAGCACCCACAAGTTCGCATAAATTAGCAATATCATTCATAAAACTGATACGAGTTGCTAGCATTGAATTAGCTGCATATTTTATCATCTCCGCACTGGGAATATCAGTAAATATCAAACGATAATTATTCATCATGAAAGGCTTGTATAGGCGCTCCATAATCTCTTTTGCCCGTTCCGACTCTACCCCAACAACTACCCGGTCCGGTTTCATAAAATCATCCACAGCATTACCCTCCTTTAAAAATTCCGGGTTGGAAGCAACATCAAAAGATATCTGGACGTTCCGTTTCGTAAGTTCTTCCTGAATGGTAGATTTCACTTTCTGCGCCGTACCAACAGGAACTGTACTTTTAGTTACAACTAGTACATATTTATTCATATTACGTCCTATCGTACGCGCAACCTCTAGTACATACTTCAAATCAGCGCTCCCATCTTCATCAGGGGGAGTTCCAACTGCACTGAAAACAATCTCAACATCATCCAGCACAGAAGACAAGTCCGTAGTAAAATTCAAGCGTCCCGCATTATAATTACGATGTACCATATCTTCCAAACCAGGTTCATAGATTGGAATGATGCCCTGCTTTAAATTTTCTATTTTCTTCTCCTGTACATCAATACAAGTAACATCCACACCCATTTCTGAAAAACAGGTACCGGTTACCAAACCGACATAGCCGGTTCCAACAATTGCTATCTTCATGATTTGTTACTAAACGATTATTATAATTGATAAAATGAACGATACCACTCTATCGTTTCCTTTACACCTTCCTTTATAGATTTGCCCGGTTTGAAACCGAATTCTCTTTGAAAAGAAGTGGTATCTGCATTAGTCTGATAAACATCACCAGGCTGCATCGGCAAAAATATTTTTTCAGCCGAATGACCGATGGTTTCTTCTATCGCATGAATAAAATCCATCAACCGTACAGGATTAGAATTACCGATATTGTAAATCTTATAAGGAGCGGTTGAACTACTCGGATCAGGAGTCTCTGCACACCACTCACTATTTGCTTCCGGTATGTGATCTATCACGCAAAGAACCCCTTCTACAATATCATCAATATAAGTAAAGTCACGAAGCATGTCACCATTGTTGAATACTTTTATGGGACGATTATTCAGAATTGCATCAGTAAAAAGAAAAGGCGACATATCAGGACGTCCCCAAGGACCATAAACTGTAAAAAAGCGCAGACCTGTTGAAGGAATACCATACAAATGACTGTATGTATGCGCCATCAGTTCATTAGACTTTTTTGTGGCAGCATAAAGGCTGACAGGATGCGCAATACTATCTTTTTCAGAAAAAGGAACTTTACCATTTAAGCCGTAAACACTACTGGAACTGGCATAAATCAAATGTTTCACTCCAAAATGACGACATCCCTCCAAAATATTCAAAAATCCGTCTACATTACTTTCCACATAAGCGTATGGATTCTCTATTGAATAGCGAACACCTGCCTGAGCTGCGAGATTGACCACTTTATCAAAATGTTCATTCGCAAAAAGCATCTGCATCGCCTGGCGGTCTTCCAAGTTCATACAAATAAAACGGAAAGACGGATAAATCCCGCTTTGTACAAACTTATACCAATCCACGGTTTCACGACCAATACCTAAAGTACCCAAACGACCGTATTTTAGATTGACATCATAGTAGGTATTGATATTGTCAAGTCCCACAACTTCATCTCCACGACAAAGCAAACGCTTACATACGTTAGAGCCTATAAAACCGGCAGCACCGGTAACTAAAATTTTCATAGCTAAACAAAAAATGGTTAACCCTATTTGATATTATATTTTTGCGACAACGTATGAAGTGTTGCAACCATTTTATCATTGTCTTTTCTATCCCTCACTGCAAGACGAACATAATTTCTTCCCGCAAATGCATTTTTCGTACTACAATCCTTTATCATTATATTCTTCTCTAAAAGAAGTTTACTCAACTCTAAAGATGTGTAGGGAGACATCACCTCACATAAAAAATAATTTGCCTGAGAAGGAATCACACGTAAATATTCTATTTGCAATAAAGCATCATAGAAACGTTTACGTTCTTGAATGAACTTTCCACATGCCGCCCTATAATCTGCTTCATATTTTCCATATATCTGCATATAAAACTCTGCGAAAGAATTTATATTCCAAATGGAAACATCTTTTTTAATCTCCTTAATTAACCTCTTGTCGCTACTTGCTAATACACCCAAACGTAAACCGGGAACTCCATAAGATTTTGAAATACTTTTCATCACTATTAAATGAGGATATTTCTCAAGAATATCATCTGATAACAATGAGCTATTTAATCCATTTTCCGCAAAATCCACAAAAGATTCATCTACAATTAAACAGACTGAATGCCGTATGCTCCACTCTGCTAAACGAAATAAATCTTCACGAGGAATGAAATTTCCAGAAGGATTATCCGGATTGACCAGTAATAATGATTGTATATCTTTATCTGTATAATAAGTTATCAAGTCGTCCGCTGTATAGGAAAAACCAGCATTATTGGGAATATAAGTTATCAAATTCTCTTTTTCACATCGATTTGGATATTCTTCAAAAGTTGGATAAATAACCCCTATCTTCCCTTTAAGATTCTCCATCAGTGATTTTATCAACTCCGCAGCTCCATTGCCCACCACGGCGTAATCACTATTTATATGAAAATATTTAGATATCAATAATGAATTTATTCGCATCCCAGAAGGGTATTCACTCAACAGAATATCAAAATTAGCTTTCAATTCATCTTTCAATTTCTGAGGAGGAAAATAAGGATTCACCAAATAGCAAAAATCAAGTAAGTTAGGGAAACGCCAATAACCGCCATAACGTTTTTGATATAATGACAATTGTTTGTCTTCTGAAGCAAACAACGTTTCTGCAATATCCAAATCCTGCACATCATCTATCTCATACCATTTCTGCCCGTCAAGCGGAAGTGCTTTCAACTCACAATTATCAAGTAAAGTGATGACCCGAAGAACTTGCTCATAATATTCATTATTACCCAACGCTTTAGTATAAGCTTCCAAGAAAGGGACATAATGAGTTCGAGAAAACTCCTTACTGAATTTATAGATATTCACTGTCTTATAATAACAGTCTACATCATCGTATTTAAAAGCTTTTTTAGGTACAAAGTTTATAATATTATCATCATCATCTATACGCACCATGGTACCATCCATCCAGGTTTCATATTTTGCCACCAAAGCAAGGTTAGGATAAGTATCGTTCACTATCATAGGAAATAAGGAATCATCAAATATTAAATCTGATTCTATTAATAAAGTATCATCTTCTTGAAGTTCCTTCTTCGCTAATGATAATGAATAAATATTGTTCGTTTTATCATACACCGGATTATCTATGTATTGCAGTTCTAAACTTCCATAGTTGGTACCTAAATATTCTTGTAGCTTTTTTCCTCGATATCCTGTAACAATGATTACACGAGACAATTCTATTGATGAAAGTTGGGTCAGAACTCTATCTATTAAAGGGACACCATTTACCTTGACCATGCATTTGGTGTTTTCCTTGGTCAAATCACCAAGACGCTTACCCATACCTGCGGCTAAAATTATTGCTTGCATAGTTATAATTTAGAGTATACTCATTCTGCAAGATACTCTATAAAATTATCCTACAGAAAAATATAATTGAATTCATTTATTTTTTATTCTAATGATAGAATAGTAAATCGATAATGCCATAATGTAAAGTTTGTGCTACTATATATAAAATTCAGCCTTTTATCTATACATCAAACCAATGCACCTTTTCTCCCTTTTCATTTCCACGTACATCTACATGTATCCATGAAATAGGAATGCCGTTCTGCCAATGTTCAAAACGGATATCGCAGGGAAGCCAGTCGGCATGGGTTTGGATTTTATACCGGGCCTCCTCCGCTGTCATGCCACAATTGACCGGTAATAACAAATCAACGGCCTTACCTTGCATATGAGTGGTGATGTAAGGGGTTTTATTGTTTATGACAAGATTACATAAATGGCATCTAAGACCTCTTTGATAAATCTGAAGTTTCGGTTGATTAACAATTAGAGGTACATTCAGAATTTCACGAATAATATCTATGGTCTTCTTTAAATCCTCATCCAAAAACGACCAAGCCTGATTCTTCGCATAGCTTTGTAGTACATGATTACAAACTAATTCTTGAATCTGAAAATATTTGCATTTATAAATACTCATACTACAAAATAGACTTATTATAAACCCTAAATTTTACTCATCAACATATTCCCATGGATAGGGATTATCCACTACATTCTGAAACTCGTCAATGGCTTCTTCATGTTCAGAAGTGAGTGAAATGGCATTCCAACCAGCAACAATTGCACGAGCTTCGTCTGCTAAAGTTTCGTCATAAACTTCACCATAGCAGGCGGTAAGCAGACGAAGTTTCAACAGTGAAGCGGGAAGGACTTCAAGGATATCCCAACAACGGTTCAAGACTTCCTGAACATGTTCCTGTTTTTCACCATGGTCGATAAAGGATGCATTGTAACCCATCAGAAGGGCAAGGCAAACATTAGCCTGTTCTTCAACTGTGGAACCTTTAACTCCGGAATTATATAAATCAGTGGTCAGGCGATAAACCTCACCGTTACGACGGGAAAGGTCATCGCTGTAGACGGGGCTGCCGTCCATGCCCAAGTACATCAGGTCGTGCGCAGCACGCTGAAGTATAAGAGTTTCGTCAGAAAGAGACATAAAGCAACTATGAATTATTAATTATTAATTTTCAATGACTTCGATAAGATCAGGATGGATGGTGGCCATGGCAACGGCGATGACACCTTGTATCT
>ULTJ01053789.1_pt1 | contig 18610 bp, 12 predicted proteins | sample 1957491 | NCBI WGS metagenome assembly ULTJ01 (sample SAMEA4835731, study PRJEB28245) | human gut metagenome | biome: gut microbiome; material: fecal sample | place: Denmark | collected 2008 | reverse complement strand
CATACGATGGAGCCCTGTTTTATCAATGGAAGTGATTTCTCCGTCTTTCAGTACTCCATCCATGGAACGATGGGAATAAAAGGCGGATATTTCCAAAGAAGAGAGTATTCCTATCGTTGCGGCTGCTCCGCGAAAGTAATTGTACTCATCTGTAGAACTATGTTTCCGAATACCTCCGGTACGGTATTCGGATGTAGACAAAGAGAAAGTTTTACCTAAACGAAAATCAGTGCTAAGTACCAATCCTTGACCAAAACTCAACCGGTAATTGCCCAATGCCAAAGACTTCAGTCGTCCTAAATTCTTAAGTAAAAAGTAAAAGGAATAGTAATCGTACCCCTTCCGGTTATGCAAAGCGAAGAGAGGTTCACCTGCATCTTTCTCACCGACAACTCCTGTTTGAAGATATTCTCCATAGTGAAAATTATAACGAAGGGAATGATACATAGACGGTCCTAAGTAATTCTTTTCGTATCCTTTACGAGTATATAAAGGAACATCCAGACGGGTCAACACTTCCTGCTTGCCATATTTCAAAAGAGTTTTAAGGGAAGGATAACCGGAAGATAATTTAACCGGTTGTACACAAATAAAAGGTAAAAGTAGTTCGATGGTGTGTTTATCCATCTCCTCTACCAGTTGTAGTTCATAAACAGTCTGCATCTGCCCGTGTATATAGACGTAGGCCAATATATTCTCAATTTGAATATCGGAGAGGAAAGGAAATTGTTCTAATTGCGACTTAGTAACGGAATTGATATTAACCAGTTCTTGAAGACGACGGGAGAGTTCTTCTAATTCATCTTCCCAATTCTTGTCTTCTCCATCCATGGAGAGTTGTTCGAGATTCTCTTCCCAAAGAGACACCGTTGTATTTTGAGCTTCAAGTACAGGAGTCATCAGCAGCATACTTATAAAGACTCCTATCTTGAAAAACTTCATTCGTAATAGGTTACTTTTAATTTTTTGGAAGGCGAAGTTACCTTAAATAAGTTAATTGAACAAGGAAAAATGAAAGCATCGCAACAACATTTCATAGAATGGTGTACTTTTGCGTTATGAACATACGGCTTAACATAGTAATACTCATCTTGTTCCTGCTTTTTGGAAACCGGATATGCCTCGCTCAGCAACAATCACCAAAAGCTGATGCGCAAAGAAGTATTTTACTAACGCCTATGTGCGTATACGAAGGTGACACTATTCCTTATGTCAAACTTCCCACTGTTTATATATTCAAACCGCTTAAGTTTAAAAACAAGCGGGATATGGCAAAATACTATAAACTCATCCGGGATGTAAAAAGAGTACTCCCTATCTCTAAAGAAATCAATCGTGCCATCATCGAAACGTACGAATATCTGCAAACCATTCCTACTGAAAAAGCACGCCAAAAACATCTGAAAGCTGTAGAAAAGGGATTGAAAGAGCAATATACACCTCGTATGAAAAAGTTATCGTTTGCACAGGGAAAACTGTTAATCAAACTGGTTGACCGGCAAACTCATTCAACATCATACGAATTGGTAAAAGCGTTCATGGGTCCTTTCAAAGCAGGATTTTATCAAACATTCGCTGCATTGTTCGGTGCCAGCCTGAAAAAGCAATATGACGCTCAAGGAGATGATGCTTTGACCGAACGGGTGATTTTAATGGTAGAGAGCGGACAACTTTGACAGTCTTACAGATTTATTCCCGCCTTGCGTGCCTGTGAATGTTGAAACTGTCTTTTGACGTTATACATCTTTCCTTCTTTGATAAACTTTGAACCGGTTTGTTTAAACCAAAACGACACATTATTCTCTATACATACCCTGCGAAGTTCCACTATCCATTCAAAATCACAAGGACGGGCCTCGTATCCTGACTCTCCTCCCGCAACTATTTGTTCAACCCATTCTCCAATGGAATAAGCACTCAAATCTATTCTTTCTAACAACGGTTCACAAATAATGATTTTATGCTTTATCGGTACATCTTTATAAATAGGTAAACGATAGTCGGCGCATTCCTGATTTTCAACCGTACAACAAATAGTTACATTATCATATCCGTCACCCCAATTATCAGGCAGACACTCCATCAAACGGTCTATACGTTTAGTTATCATCATAAAATGAAGATCATTACGTTGATGCATCATTTCCCATGCTTCTGCACGCCACTCATCCGCATCCTTCACAAAGAAATCAGAAGTAAAACAAGTATAAACAAATGTACCGGATGGTATTTTATAATCACCGTTACGTTTTCTCCGTACAGGCAAATCAAAATTCTTGGTCTGTACTACTATCGAACTGTCTATATCTCTTTTTGCATCTCCTCGATAGACATAGCAATGTTTGCATCCCGCGCTTAACTTATGACAACCATGCCATAAGTTCCACATCATCGATTTTGGAACAATTCCATTCATTTAAACTTAATAACAATACGGTTCATACTATGTTGATAACATTGTTACTAATGCATATACAGAAGAATATAAAACAATGAAATTCAGATAAGTAAATATGTTAATAACCAAAGTAAACATCGGTTCATTTCAATATACTTTCAAACGGTTTATTATTCTATTAACAAGAGTTATTAACCGTCTTATTACGATCTCAGTTTTTTAAATAAATCCCAGATGACAATACCAGCCGTAACCGATACATTCAATGAATGTTTTGTGCCATACTGAGGTATTTCAATGCAGCCATGCGAATGGTCAATAACTTCTTGTTGAACACCCTTCACCTCATTCCCCATCACTATGGCATACTTCTTATCTCTGTCCAGAACCAATTCATTCAACATGATACTACCTTCTGCCTGCTCCACAGAATACACCGTATACCCATCTTTTTTGAGGTTATCAACCGCTTCAACAGAGTTATTAACATACTTCCAATCGACGGTAAATTCAGCCCCCAAAGCTGTTTTATGCATTTCAGGATGTGGAGGAGTGGCTGTGATACCGCAGAGATAGATACATTCGATACGAAAAGCATCGGAAGTACGGAATACAGAACCTATATTATGCAAACTGCGGATATTATCCAATACCACTACCAAAGGTAACTTATCAGCTTCCTTAAATTCCTCTATACTAATACGATTCAGTTCTGTTATTTTCAGTTTACGATTCATATCTATTGTTGATTTATCACAGATTATTATTACCGGAGACAAAGATAGTGCAAACCGAATGTAGAATAAAACGAACTTGTTCATTTTTTATGCTGATGTGCAACCTATCTTCGTTTTCAAAGCAAAGACTCTTCTTTCCGTTTATATCCCGGTTAATAACCGTTGAAAAGGTGTCAATACCCAAGGGAAAGATTTTTAGAAATAATACTTGCATTATTCAAAGGTTCGCATAATGAATGCTGTAAACGAACAAACCAAAAAAGTTAAGAGAAACTTTCAATAGTTGTTTAAACACATTTTTCAGCCTCATTTCACTAATAAATCTCCCTAAAGTTATTAACTTTGCGATTTATCAACAAGCTGTTAATGAAGTGAAGTTATAGAACAGTATGGCACTTATTATCAATAGATATACTTTAAAAAACTTCTGTTCATAATCGATGGGTAAAGTTTTATCTTGTACTAATAACTTCACAGGCAAGAAAAATCGTATTTACTTGTCCACACTATTAACAGCCTATCATTACTATCAAAGGATTTTTAAAGAAAGAAGAGAAATAAAAAATATAATTATGGATAATCTTATAGAAGCTATCAAACAGCTGAAGAAAGAAAAGAATGCAATCATTCTGGGGCATTACTACCAGAAGGGTGAAATACAGGATATAGCCGACTATGTTGGCGACAGTTTGGCGTTGGCGCAATGGGCGGCCAAGACTGAAGCTGATATCATAGTGATGTGCGGTGTTCACTTTATGGGTGAAACGGCTAAGGTGCTTTGTCCGGAAAAGAAGGTGTTGGTACCTGATATGGCGGCAGGCTGTTCGCTGGCAGACAGTTGTCCGGCTGATAAGTTTAGTCAGTTTGTCAAAGAGCATCCCGGGTACACGGTGATATCATACGTGAACACAACAGCTGCGGTAAAAGCGGTGACTGATGTGGTAGTAACTTCCACCAATGCCAAGCAGATAGTAGAAAGTTTTCCCAAAGATGAGAAAATAATCTTCGGTCCGGATAGAAACCTGGGTAATTATATTAACTCTGTTACCGGTAGGAACATGTTATTATGGGATGGCGCTTGCCATGTACACGAGCAATTCTCGGTTGAAAAGATTGTTGAATTAAAACGGCAGTATCCCGATGCAATCGTATTGGCACATCCCGAATGCAAGAGTACGGTTTTGAAACTGGCTGATGTGGTAGGCTCCACTGCCGCTTTGCTGAAATATGCCGTAAACCATCCTGAGAAGAGTTATATTGTAGCTACAGAGTCGGGCATCTTGCATGAGATGCAGAAGAAATGTCCTCAGACAACCTTTATTCCTGCTCCTCCTAACGATAGTACTTGTGCTTGCAATGAATGTAGCTTTATGCGTTTAAATACGCTGGAAAAGCTTTATAATTGCTTAAAGAATGAGTCTCCTGAAATTAAGGTAGATGCTGAAATAGCGGAAAAGGCTGTGAAACCGATTAAAAGGATGCTGGATATTTCGGCGAAGTTAGGGTTGTAAACTACCTGTAGGTAGATATTTAATTACCTGTAAGTAATTAACCAACTACTACGTGGTAGAGGTTTAATTACTTACAGGTAATTATCTGTTTTCTATTTGAGCAGGAAATTACAGAGTTTGTTTGTTGCCAATGCCCGGTGACTGATTTTATTCTTCAATTCATTTCCCATTTCGGCGTAAGTCTGCGTATATCCTTCGGGAATAAATATAGGATCGTATCCGAAGCCTGAAGTACCACGTCTGTTTTTCGTTATTACACCTTTTACGATACCTTCAAACAGATGCTCTTTCCCATCGATGATAAGAGCGAAAACAGTACGGAATTGTGCTTTGCGGTTTTCTATCCCTTCCAAGTCATGCAATAGTTTTTGCATATTAGCCTCTGAATTGTGTGCATCTCCCGCATAACGTGCCGAATAAACTCCCGGAGCTCCGTTCAATGCCTCTACCTCCAAACCGGTATCGTCGGCAAAACAATCCAGATGATAGTTTTCAAAAATATGCCTGGCTTTTATCAACGCATTTCCTTCCAATGTATCTGCTGTTTCAGGGATATCAACGTTGCAATTGATATCTTTCATGCTAAGAAGTTCTATTTTATTTTTTAAAATGAAAGAAACTTCTTCTAACTTATGAGCATTATTAGTAGCAAATACAAACTTCTTTTTCATATCCGTGTATCTTCAATCGTAAATAGTAAATTGCCTAATCGTAAATTAGTGTCATTTTCCTTTCAACTTATCAAAACCTTCTCCATAGACACCGATAACCGAACTTTGTGAAATAAATGCATTAGGGTCTATATCCTTCACCAACCGGAATATTTCAACAGACTGACGTTTATAGGCAAGCACAACCAATACTTTTACATTGTGTTTACTGTACCAGCCGATACCGTCGAGTACCGTTACACCACGATGAGTCTCCTTGGTGATACGGTCGGCAATCTTTTCATATTCTTTAGAAAATATGAAGAATTGTACCGATTGACGAGCACCGTTGACAACATAATCCAGTACAAACCCAATAACAAACAAGGTTACAAAACCAAATATAACTCGTCTCCAATCGTTGAAAATGAAGTAACAGGAGCTGATGATGATAAAGTCGCAAGCCATAATCATACGTCCCAAAGTAACGTCACGATATTTGTGGATAATAGCAGCGATGATATCAGTACCTCCCGTACTTCCATTGCAATTGAATACAATACCCAAACCAATACCACACATCACAGCACCTATCAAGCACGCCATGAAATCTTGTCCCGGTCCCAGGATTTGTGGCGGTATACCGTCTGCTCCGTTGACTAAGACCTGAAAAAACCAAAGGAAAAAGGTCAGTCCAAAGATGGCAAAAGTAGTCTTTATACTGAACTTGGGTCCCAGGATTTTAATGGCGAACGTCATCAAAACCGCATTGATGATGAAGTACGACCATTGAATGGGAAATCCTGTGGCATAATAGATGATAGCGCCGATACCGGTAGTACCTCCGGTAGTAATCTGATAGGGGATAAGGAACGCAGCCCATCCCAATGCATAGCTGATGAGTCCGAAAGTAATCAAGAGATAGTCTTTCAACTCTCTCCTTACTTCCGCTTTGGTTGGTTTTGTAATTTGCATATCTGTTATTTGATAACGATGTTTACAATCTTTTTCGGCACAACGATAACCTTGACGATAGCCTTGCCTTCCATCCATTTGGCAGAGCGTTCATCAGCCAATACGGCAGCTTGAATGGCATCCGGTGCGGCATCTGCGGGAAATTCCATATTGAAACGTGCCTTTCCGTTGAAGGAAATGGTATAGTTCACTGTGTTTTCCGTCAGATATTCTTCATTGTATTCAGGCCATTTGGCATCACAAACTGAACCTTCATTACCTAATGTTTCCCATAACTCTTCGCATACGTGCGGAGCGAAAGGAGCGAGGGTAATAATGAGTTGATTCAGGATTTCCTTCTTACTGCATTTCAATGAGAACAACTCATTGACACAAATCATGAAAGCACTGATACTTGTGTTGTACGAGAATTGCTCGATATCTCCTGTAACCTTTTTAATGAGCTTATGCAAGGCTTTCAGTTCTTCCTTGGTAGCCGGTTCATCCGTCACCAGATAATTGTCGTTACGGTCGTAGAACAATGACCAGAACTTCTTGATGAAACGGTGTACACCGTCGATACCGTTCGTATCCCAAGGTTTTGATTGTTCTACCGGACCCAGGAACATTTCGTACATACGAAGTGTGTCGGCGCCATATTTCTCTACAATCATATCGGGATTGACAACGTTGAACATGGATTTACTCATTTTTTCAACCGCCCATCCACAGATATATTTACCTTTACTTAAATTGCCTTCAGTTCCTTCCGGCGATTCAAGTATAAATTCAGCCGTAGCATATTCAGGTCTCCACGCTTTGAACGCTTCAGTATCCAGGATATCATTGGATACGATATTTACGTCCACATGGAGTGGGGTAGTGTCATATTTATCTTTCAGGTTCAGAGAAACAAACGTATTGGTATCTTTAATGCGATAAACAAAATTGCTTCTTCCCTGAATCATACCTTGATTTACTAATTTCTGGAATGGTTCTTCAACCGCAGATATACCGAGGTCATACAGGAATTTATTCCAGAAGCGGGAATAAATCAAGTGTCCCGTAGCATGTTCCGTACCACCTACATAGAGGTCTACATTGCGCCAATATTCATCTACTTTCTTGTCTACCAAAGCAGAATGATTGCGTGGATCCATATACCGCAGGTAGTAAGCGCTTGAACCGGCAAATCCGGGCATTGTATTCAGTTCCAACGGGAATACGGTGACATTGTTGATTTTCTCATTGTCAACCACACATTTGTTTACGGTATCCCAAGCCCATTTAGTGGCATGTCCCAATGGAGGTTCACCCGTTTCGGTAGGCAGGAATTTTGCGACTTCGGGAAGTTCCAATGGAAGACAGCTTTCATCAATCATATAAGGCATGCCATCCTTGTAGTAAACCGGGAAGGGTTCACCCCAATAACGTTGACGTGAGAAAATGGCGTCACGCAGACGGAAGTTTACTTTTACACGTCCCAGATTATGCTCCTTCACGTATTTCTTAGTAGTGGCAATGGCTTCTTTAATAGTCAGTCCGTTCAGGTTTAAATCACAATAAAGTTCTACACCCGCTTTCGGAGAGTTGCATACGATACCCTCTTTAGCGTCAAAGCTTTCTTCACTTACATCGCAACCCTCCACCAATGGCACGATAGGTAAACCGAAATGTTTAGCGAAAGCATAGTCACGGCTATCGTGTGCAGGTACAGCCATGATGGCGCCTGTTCCATATCCGGCAAGTACATAATCACTAATCCAGATAGGTACCGCTTCACCCGTAAAAGGATTGATGGCATAACTTCCCGAGAATACACCCGTCACACTGCGGTCGGCAATGCGTTCGCGCTCCGTGCGTTTCTTGGTACGTTCCAGATAAGCGTCTACTTCAGCTTTTTGTGTTTCGGTAGTCAATTGTGATACCAATTCGCTTTCAGGAGCCAATACCATGAAAGTCACGCCGAACATGGTATCTGCACGCGTGGTGAAGATAGTAAATTCCAGTTCGCTGTCCTTTACCTTAAATTGTACTTCGGCACCTTCACTGCGCCCTATCCAGTTCTTTTGGGTTTCCTTCAGCGACTCGGTCCAGTCGATAGTTTCCAATCCGTCCAGCAGACGTTGGGCGTAAGCAGATACACGGAGACACCATTGGCGCATCTTTTTCTGAACTACAGGGAAACCGCCACGCTCCGATACACCGTCTACCACCTCATCGTTGGCAAGTACGGTACCCAATTGCGGACACCAGTTAACCATTGTTTCGCCCAAATAAGCGATGCGGTAATTCATCAGGACTTCTTGCTGTTCTTTTTCGCTCATAGTGTTCCACTCTTCAGCAGTGAAGTGCAGTTCTTCGCTGCATGCGGCATTCAATCCTTCGTTTCCATATTTTGAAAATGCCTCTATCAGCTCTTCGATGGGACGCGCCTGCTTTTCATCATTGCAGTAGTAGCTGTTGAACATCTTTTGGAAAGCCCATTGCGTCCAATGATAATATTCCGGTTCACAAGTGCTTATTTTACGGTTCCAGTCGAATGAGAATCCTATTTTGTTTAATTGCTCACAATAACGTTTGATGTTTTGTTCAGTTGTGATTGCAGGATGTTGTCCTGTTTGGATGGCATATTGCTCGGCAGGAAGCCCGTATGCATCAAAGCCCATCGGGTTCAGTACATTGAAACCTTGCAAGCGTTTGTAGCGTGCGTAAATGTCCGAAGCGATATATCCCAACGGATGACCCACATGCAAACCTGCGCCGCTGGGGTAGGGGAACATGTTCAATACATAATATTTCTGCTTTGTTTCATCTTCCGTCACTTGGTAGGTTTTATTATCTACCCACCGTTTCTGCCATTTCTTTTCAATCTCCCTGAAATTGTATTCCATAATGGTATTTGTTAGTATATTGTTGAAAACTTTGTTGGTTATATGGTTAAAACCGGTTAGTATCCGGTTAATAACGGTGCAAAGTTAACTGTTTATTTTCAGATTTGTAGCTAAGTAGCTTAAAAAACAATGGCAAATGCTTGATAATTCGTTTTATGTTGCTTATATTTGTGATGTGCTTTTAAAACTAATTTTTTGTTTGTAATACAAATAATAGCTGAATTAATTCAATAGGATTTATAAAAAAGATTTTTAGGATATAGTAAGGGATGAAGTCTGTGAAGATTTCATCCTTTGTGTTTTTGCACTTGTTTTCACTGATGCCAAGAAAAGCTTTATCATCTGATTATGGCACACATTTCACATACCAATCCCACATCTTTGTTTGTTTATACTTGAAGGTTTGGCAAGCCAACCTATCAAATTGATTTCAAAACAGCACTTATTATATGCTTTCTATCTTCAAATCACCCTTTTTGCTGACATGGTCACTTTCTAAAAATCCCGAAATAGAATGAAAACGTACGATTTAAAGTATAAATATGCGGTATTTTTACCGAATATCCCTTGATTTTACGTTTCCCGAAGGAGGGATATTAACTTCCCACGTGAGGGATATTAACTTCTATCGCGAGAGATATTAACTTCCCACACGAGGGATGTTAACTTCCCTCCCGAGAGAGATAAACATTTCTCCTGAAAGCGCCCTTTTTCTCCCATGAAAAGCGCGTTTTTGCATCAACAGACCACTATTTTCCGTCTATTTGAGTTGTACATATTTCTGTATTCCGCTATTCATGAAGAAGATACAATTTTCCATTCGTTTATTTCCGCCCGCACCCGCCTACGGGTGGAAATACGCGATTCTCGGGATGTGGGAAATACAAAAGGAAAGTATTATCTTTGCACGCAATTTATCAGCAGTGCAATGTGCGTAACTAAAAACTATACTTATCATCTCATAGCCATTCTTGTAATAGCTATCTGGGGATTGACATTTATCTCAACAAAAGTATTAATAGAATGCGGCCTTTCTCCACAAGAAATATTTCTGCTCCGTTTTCTCATCGCTTACCTGGGCATCTGGTTTATTTCTCCCCGCAAGCTCTTTGCCAATAATTGGAAAGATGAGTTATGGTTACTTTTGGGAGGAATAACGGGTGGTTCACTTTATTTCTTTACCGAAAATACCGCACTAGAAATTACATTGGCCACCAATGTGGCATTCATCGTTTGCACTGCTCCTTTGCTCACCACTATTCTTTCTTTGATTATCTATAAAAAAGAAAAGGCCACTCGCGGGCTGATAGGTGGTTCACTGCTGGCGCTGGTTGGAGTGGCGCTGGTAGTTTATAATGGCCATTTCGTACTGAGGATTTCTCCGTTAGGAGATTTCCTGACCTTACTTGCCGCTCTCTCATGGGCTTTTTATAGTTTGATAATGAAAAAGATGTGTGGACGTTATCGCACCACCTTCATCACCCGTAAAATCTTCTTTTACGGTGTATTGACCATTCTTCCCGCATTCTTGGTTCATCCCTGGCAATTCCCCCTTTCCGGCCTGTTGCAACCTGCTGTGCTGTTCAATCTTCTTTTTCTGAGTGTTCTGGCTTCCTTAATCTGTTTTGTTGTCTGGAATATTGTTTTAAAGCAATTGGGGACTGTACGTGCGTCCAATTACATTTATCTGAATCCTCTTTTCACCTTGGCAGGTTCTGCTGTTTTGCTGGGTGAACCACTGACTATCGTAGCGCTTATGGGAGCAGTGTTGATATTGGGAGGAGTGTACTGTGCAGGAAGAAAATAGAAAAAACTGTGCCGAAAAGACTATTCCCGACACAGTTTTCTTTTGTTACAAGCAATAAAAACGGCTTTATTTAGTGTTTTTTTTCTCCGGGATGGGGGAAACCGGGAAATGGATTGGGTTTATTTTTATACTTTTTTGCTTCATCCATCATCATCAATTCTAAAGTCTTTCCTTTCAATAAATAAAGTCTTCCAACTTCATTTCCGAGTAATAGGTTTCGTTGTGTTCCTCCACCCAGTTTGGTACCTACTGCCCCGCTTTCGTGAGAACCACCGGGTTGTACCAATCCTATTGCCGGATGTTTAAATGGACAAGGATGGGCAAATACAGGTTGTGATGAACTACCCACATTTTTCATAAATAAGGGAGTGCCCATTGTTTTTTTTCCTAAAACGGGTAGCGGATAACCGGTTTCCATAGTTGGAATTGCCGAACGTCGTCCGGTACCGATAATTAAATCAAGTAATCCATCGCCATCATAATCAAAGAAATTTAGTTTGCATCGTCCTGTGCCACCCGCAGGTTCGGCGCTTGTCAATATGGTATTTCCGTTATCTAGTTTCAGTTCACCACCATCTTCCAGATGGAAATCATCAATTTTCCAATATAGATGGAATAAATCGTTGTCATCGACAATGGCCAATGCCATACGATTACCGAACTTTGCAACGGCAGCTCTTGAACGCCACATTCCATGTAACTCAAGACCTTCACAGAAGAAAGGCCGGGGTGCATCAAGTTTTGGTTCTCTAGGCGTTCCTTTATTCACATATAGAGTGTAATTTCCGGTGATATCTCCCATGATGATGTCCGGTAGTCCGTCGCCTGTCCAGTCTACAACTGTGGGCGATAAATATCCCCAGCGTGATTCGGGAGTACCTTGTACGCTTCCGGAATATCCTGCTTGAATATGGATGTCTTTTCCATCGGCTTGTACTCTTCCCTGGGGTATGAAACGTGGATTATCATTGTTACCTATATTTTTAAAGAAAAGTACATGTCCTTCCGAGTTACCGATAATAATATCTTCAATTCCATCTCCATCCCAATCTGCTACGCTGGGAACCGGTAATGTGCCGCAATAAAGATCAGCATCTACTTGCAGAACAGGTGACGGATTGCTGAAAACCGGATGTCCGTCCGGAGTAAATTTACCGGAGAATTTATAGAAGTATACGGCACCCTCGCCTCCGGCAATGATATTTGTTGTTCCGTTCTTACTATCTGCATAAGAGCATACAGAAGCTGATATGCTGGGATGTTGCAATAATATCTTATCAGGACCTACTGCATAATGACGGGAAGATAGAGTATCCGGTGAAAGCTCCGGACGTGAATAATATGTAAAGTTTCCCAGTCTTGACCCGCATATCAGCTCTTGTGTATTATCTTTTTTGAGTGTGACCATTGCCATATTTATCATTCCCCAACGTATTTCTTTCCGGCTATGTGTAATCATTTGCTTTACAGATGGTTTACCGGATAATAATTCAGGATATCGTATATTGCATAAATAGGTATAATGGAGCGGAGTGGTAGAGACACCGGCTTCATCATAAGGTCTCCATTCTTTACTTGAAGGATTTTGATTGGCATATTTTGCCGGAATTCTATGTCCCATTAACTCTAAGAATAAATCTACTGTTTTGTCTTTATTTATATGTGCAGCTATACTTTGGGGAATAGATGCTAATGGAGGTAATGCAATACCTCCGATTCTATCGAACGACTGGTTCTTGATGTTAAAAACAGTATGTATTACGGAGTCTTTCTTCAACCATAAGGCATGAATCACTTGATTATCGGTTTGAAAAATAGTACCTTTCAATTTGTAGGGAGATGTTATTTTTCGAGGTTTATCGAAAATAGGAACATCGTTTTCTGTATTTCTCAACCACTTATAGAGATAAAGTTCGGTTGTTTTTCCTGTTCCGGTTATGAAGAGGTCGGGATATTTTCCTTTATAGACAAACGCGCTTCCCAATATCACATGGCGCAAATGAGGGAGGGAAAGAGGACCTATTCCGTCGGGAGCCATTGATTTCAGTGGCATCAGGTCTTGATTATTTTGTGCAATTCCCGAGAATGGAAAACACAAAAATAGGATGATGGTTAAAAGATATGCTTTCATAAGTCTTTGTTTTTTGATTTTAAGCACTTTCTAAATGATTTAAAACGATGAAATGTCAGATAATTGGCATCATGTTGCCGTTTGGGTAAACCATTCTTGTCATCGAAGGCAGTACGTGAAACAGCGATGATATCATTTCCTTCAATAAGCCAGTCAATGTACTGGAAGCCATGAAAATGAGGGTCATTGTGGCTGATAAGCGTATCTTGTATCTGCCAATCGCGCAGGTTGGATGAAGAAACCAATACTAATCTGTTGCGAAGCAAGCCGCAGTGTTCTTTTCCTAAATCTTGTTTAAACACATGGTTAGTAATGGCCCAATAGAGGTTGGAGACAGAATCAAATCTTATTACAAACTTTTTGGAAGCTCCCGGTAAATCGATGATATCTGTCTGCGGATTGAAATGAGACTGTTTGCCATCGTCACTAATTTTAATCATTGCTGCTTTTCCGTCCAGATTGCGTTCTTCAATTCTTAAAATATCTACTACGTCTCCTTCACGGGTGACAACCGCATTTCCTTCAAGCCATCCGTTGAATGTCCGGTCGGTACCAAGCCAGGTTGAATCATAAGGTAATGCCTCAGAACGGGTCCATACCGCTGAATCCAGAAGGTTGGCATCGACTGGAGCTGACATCATGAATGCCCTGAAATACCGTTTTCCTTTGGGAAGATTATCTTCCATTGCACGCCATATCCTGCCTTTTGCGTAAACTACCGGTACGGAAGCGGAATGATAACTTTTGGATTCTCCGCTCAATAATCCGTGTTTCGAGTCAATGGGAGTAGTCCAGTTATGACCATCATCATCCGAACGCAGAATGACTATATGATTGAACCCTCCTTTGGTTCCCATCAGGTATAATGCAGCGTTATGGACGAAAATAGTATAGAAACCCACTTCCGGAATATCAGAAAGTACTTTCCATGTTTTTCCTTTATCGGTGGAACGATAGAGGCGTACAAATCCGGTTTTGCCATTGAAACGTGCTCTGCATCCTGCGATATAATTACCATTCGGTAGAACTGTCAATGCAGGGTCTGTCACAAAATTCCGGTCGGAATTGTAAATGACCGTGCCCGGTACGGTTGGTAAATTTACCCGTTCAATTTGTGGCGCAAACAATAGGGAACTGTTTCCATCGATATCTGGCACAGTAATCCATTTATTGCTTAATTCATGGCTATAGAGATAGAACTGTTGATTTCCGGATGAAAAGGATTCATTCAGTGTTTTCCATTTCTTATCACTTATAGGTATCATTGTAGCTAAATAAACCGTAAGGGGATGTTCACTTTTTATTTTTATGGCTGATTGGCTGTATTGAAACCGTCGAATGAACATTTTTCCTTGAATATACCGATTTATCTCACTACCGAACTTGAACGATTTGGATTTCAAGAATAACTCTGTTTGAGGAGCCACCATAGAAATGTCCGTCATATTTCCTTTCACAAATACTTTTTGTGCCGGGATATATTGATTTATGAATAGACAAAACAGAGTTGTGAACGCTATTTTTATTTTCATTATTACTGGCTGTTTAGAATATTTCTATTGTTTCATTATCGGTACGAAATGGTAATACCGGTAGTCCGTTGGTACAAAAGAGGTTACCTATTGCTTCATTGAAAAAACTGTATCTTACGGCAACTGGCTTTTTTACTTTGGCCGACATGACTATTAATGTATTGGTTTTCTTATCTATTTTGCCTTTGGCGGGAACAAATTTCATATCTTCTCCTGCAATTTCGAGAGTAAGCGGTTCTTTTCCTTTACACACGATACCTGTTTCGGCATGTTCGAACCAAATGCGTATTTCGGATTTTTCTCTTTTCATCTTTTGAAAGGAAGGATGCCGGTAATCAGTTGTTTTTCGACCATATTTCTCTCCAAGAGCCCAATGTGCCAGACGATTACCTACAGGTTGCTTATATTTTGGGTGTATATCTTTGATATTGTCCACATAATCGGATACGGCAATCATGCCTACATTCGGTAGTTTGGAAACTTTGTATTGTTGTTCCCTTACTTGAGCCGCCGCCCGGGGAGCGAATTTATAGCGGGCATACGGAGCAATTTGTACATAATAAAATGGAAGTTCATGATTTGAAAAACATCTGCGCCAAGCATTTATCATCGACGTGAACATACTTGCGTAATAGTTACCGTTGGCTAGGTTGGCTTCTCCCTGATACCAGATAATACCTGCAAGTTGTGTGGAAATTAAAGGATGAATCATGGCATTGTATGTGGTGGATGGAGAAATGTCCCAGCCGGTACTTGTAGTGAGAGTTTGCCAGGCTTTGGTAAATTCGGGATGTTCATTCATTGTTTCGTGAGGCATCCAGGTTTCTATGTTTGTTCCTCCCCAGGAAGAGTTAATCAGTCCTATGGGACAATTTAATTCCTTATTGAGTTTCTTTCCGAAAAAATATCCAACAGCAGAGAATAGCTTTAACGATTCTGAAGAACATACTATCCAACGCCCGTGGCAATCATCCTGAGGATATGAGGATGTTTGTTTTTCTACGGTAAAAAAACGTATTTCAGAATTATTGGCGTGTGGTAATTCATCTTTTACATCCTGAATGCCTTTGGTAGAATTCCATTCCATGTTGGACTGTCCGCTACATAACCATACTTCGCCTATAAGTACATCCTTAATAATCAAATCTCTGTCTTTTATCTTTATTTCTATTTGATAGGTATTTTTTGAAGTTGGAGGAGTTTGCAGTTCTGCTTCAAAGCGTGCTGTATTATCAGCTTTTACAACAATAGTATCTTTTCCCCATGAGGGGATAATCCGTACAGTGGTACGGGGGTTGGTCCAACCCCAGAATTTAATTTTTGAACTCTGTTGTAATACCATGTGGTCACTAAGGATTGATGGTAGCGACAAAGGAGGCTCTGACTGGGCAAATGCCTGGCTACAAAAGCATAGCCAGGCAAATATGATAGTATATAAATGATTTTTCATCATCGGTGTTTTTTTAATCCCATAATTCCAGTTTCATTTCCGTATTGCGATAGATTAGTGTATCGGCCATTACATAACGCATTCCATTAGCTTCGTCTCTATACTCGTAATTCAAATAGAATTTCTTTTTCTCCCGGTCATATTTGGAATCACCGAGGTCTTTTATTCCGGTGATTTTGGAACTTCCGGGAATTGGATTGTCTGAAATGGAAACACTGTTGTTTTCATTTACGTTCAAAACCATTGAGTATTTGGAAGCTCCGGAAAGAAATTCTGCTATACCGTCTGTAATCAGGCTTGAAGCATCGACAGTACCTAAATTCCATACTAGATTTTTGATGTACATATCCTCTTCATGTTCTCCTACGTACTTCAATATTTCAATTAACTTTCCAGAATTATCATACGAAGCCCGTTCTCCCCGATGGTAATATACACCGTGAAATTTACTGATATATTTGATGACGATTATGGTATAATCTTTGGCTTCAATACCGGCTTCGGCATCTCCTTTCAAAATTTGGTCGGTAGTACTTTCGGTAATCCGAACCGGTAAAGCATAGGTGTTTTCAGTGGCTAAAGGATCGGTCAGGAACTTTTCTTTGTTCAGAGTCAGCTTGATTGTTCCCAAGAATTTTCCTTTAGGAATAGTAATTGTATGATTGTTACTTAAAGAGTAATAATCTTCCGGTAACAATTTAAAATGATTGTTTCCTACATAAGCAGGGTTTTCCAACATTTCCGGTTCTATTTGGAAAGTTACTTCTTCGTTTGTTTTATTTTCACGTTTCCCTCCTAAGACTACACCTATTTCGATAGATGGATTGTTTGAAAATACGGTGCGTACAGGTCTTTGATACGCAAAATAGGTGGTGGAATAGTCGAAATCCTCAATAAAGTCTTCGTACTTCTGACAAGAACTTAATGATAGGATTATTGTCAATAAGAAAATCAATTTAGTTTTCATATTCTTTTTGATTTTAGTCTTTAAAATGTGAGAAAGGAGAGGTAGATATAATTACCATCCTTTATTTTGTAAAATTAACCCGTTGGTGCTGTTTATTTCTGTTTCAGGTATGGGACCGTAATACATATAATCTTGATAATTTCGTCTTTCTACAATCTTATCAAAGTTATACGTAAATGTGTCACCCGATTTTTGAATTGTAACACCCTTTACCGGTGTGTTTATAACTTCTAAAGGAAGCATCCAGCGCCTTATGTCAAAAAATCTGTGATTTTCAAAACATAACTCGATGCGACGTTCGTTCTGAACCAATCGACGGAATTCATCTTTTCCGGCTGTCGCCATTTCTTCTGTATATGTATCTGAAGAATTAATTCCTGCTCTTTTACGTAATTCTTTCAACATCGTTTCTGCTGTTTTACCCAAACCGAGCGGATCGGCTTTGGGTCCCCATGCTTCGTTGGCTGCTTCTGCGTAATTCAGCCATAATTCTCCCTTACGGAAAATGCAGTAGTGATGTTTAGCTTTGGTTGCGGTTTGTCCGGGAACGATGGAAACATTTTCACTGATAGTTTTACGTAAGTAATAACCTGTGCGGGTGGCTTTTTCTTTATTACTTTCCGTATCAAGACCTCCTTCAAAAGTTTCAACTTTAGTTTTTGAGAAGGTAGCACCATTGTATAAGATTGCTAAGTCAAAACGTGTATCACGGCCGGTATAAGGATTTTCAGAATCATATCCGCTATGTTGAACGTCGGTAATAGGGTATCCGTTTTTCATGGGAAAAGCATCCACCAGTTGTTGTGACGGATTGGTACGTCCCCAACCGTATAATTGAGGAATGAAATTGTTCCGTTCAGGTGTGTTGATATCTTCCTGATAGTTACGCCATAATACTTCGGCATGGTCCGGCTTTTCAAAAAAGTCGGCTTTCATAGCAGGTAAAGAAGTACCGCTAAGTTGGATGGCTTCCATAGCATATCGTGCAGCAGTTTCCCATAATTTTATCTTTTCAGTTTCATTTTTTTCAATGGTATAGGAAGGGCTGGCTGCATAGAGTGCCAAACGTGACTTCAGACAGACTGCCGCAATTGTGGTGGCACGGCCTTCCTTGGTTGGTCCTAACTCTGCGTTGTTTGCATCGTTATATTTCTGGGGAAGATATAACATGCAGCTGTCAATGTCATCATATATTTGCTTTACACAGTCATCAAACGAATTACGGGGTTGCTTTATGTTTTCATTTTGCGGTAAAGAAGCAGTGACAATGGGAAAACCCAATAATTGCCCGTTTGTGGCAATTCCCGAGAACCTGCTTAGTAATTCAAATTGGTACCATGCTCTTAAAAAATAGGCTTCTCCTCTTGACCGGCGTTGAATGACCGTGTTTAGTTCATCTTTATTAGAGAACTTTATCTTTGGAGCCCGTTCCAGAAAATAGTTCATGTTCCGGATTTGTTTATAACAGTTAGTCCATGTGTCGAGAGGGTTATAATCAGGGCGCCATGATCCTAATGCCATATTCAAAACCTGAGTATTATAATCATTGCTAACGGCATTATCGGTGGCACAATCAAGA
>ULTJ01050435.1_pt1 | contig 18619 bp, 12 predicted proteins | sample 1957491 | NCBI WGS metagenome assembly ULTJ01 (sample SAMEA4835731, study PRJEB28245) | human gut metagenome | biome: gut microbiome; material: fecal sample | place: Denmark | collected 2008 | reverse complement strand
TGGAACGATAGGTATAAATAGTAGTAATGGAATAACGCAGGAAACTGGCTATCTTCGCACTATCCGTAATTCCCAGACGAATCAGGGCGAAAATGCGCAACTCCGTAGTCAACCGTTCACCTTGTTTGGGTACAATAGGCTCACCTTCCGGTAAGAGTCGATTGAAACATTCCACAAAATCGGGAAAGATATTCAAGAAAGAGTTATCAAAATTATGATAAAACTCAGTAAGCTCTTCGTCGATGAATTGGGAAGATTTCAACGTTTTATACAGTTCCTCCACTTTACCGGAAGCGGCTTTCTTATTCAACATCCGCCTATAAGTTTCCAATTTATCAATGTAAGCGGAACAAAGCCCCAAAAACCGGCCGATATATTCTTCCTTGATACAATTCGTTTCCCGCAACGCGTCATTCATCAGTTTCTGCTGATGGTTGGCATCCAGCAAATCAGCATTCAGCTTTTGCAACTCATCATTCGCGCAAACCAGTTCCGAACGGGCTTTAGCCAATTTCTTCATCTGACGGATAATATAACCGATGGTCAGGATGAGGAACAGGGACAATATGCTGATTACCCACAGAAACACTTGCAGCTTTTCACGTTGCCTCTCCTTCTCCAACTGGTAGGAATGGTCTATCACCGGCAACATTTTAGAAGCCTGTACATTACGCAAACGGGCATTGTATAAGCTGGCATCCGCCATACTTTTCTTCATATAATTATTAGCCCGTTCTATATCGCCCGCACCATAAAGCAGTTCGGCCAATGCCCGAAGGGAGTTATTTTCTTTCACCACCCCTTTTATGTCGGCAATGGCACTCTTGGCCAAATACAGTTTCTGCATATCCGCCCGGTCGTCGTATTGATAAACAAAAGCCAGAATAGAAGTAATGATAGCGTATTCCCTAGTATCGGGGGCTACTTTGGAGAGAAAGTTTTCCAATAATTCTTCCGCCTCTTCCTGTCGGTTCCGGTCGACCAGAGAAGGTCCTTTCATTATCACATACGGGTAAGTGTCTTGAGGAACCAACCGAAGAACAGAGTCGCGATAGGCATTCATCTTTTTGAGATACACGGGCCTGTATTCGTCATCTTCAGCATACTCGGCATGATAGAGGTAAATGTTCTCAAAAGACATGTAATAATCAATCAGCAACTTATCCGAAAGTTCCTTTTTATCGATGCTTTCCAATAGCCTGACCCCCTCGGCGTACAATCCGGAAGTGGCAAGAATATGCGCCTTGTTCAGTTTCGACTCATTCAGCCAGTCCTGCCGCCCCAGACGGATAGCTATCTCTATATTCCGGTTGATATAATGACGTGCGGAATCACAAATATAAGCTTCATACTCATTATAGAGGCGGAGATTGGCGTGATACTGCTCTTCAAGAGAAAGTCCCCGGTTTAAAACATCCTCCCTCAACAGGGCAATGCGCTGCCGCTTCACTTCTTCATACTGGCTACTCCGCTCAACCACCCCATCGAGCACACTCAGCAGCGAATCGATAGGGGTTTGCGCATGAAGCGAGAGAGTAAAAATCAGACAAAGGAAAAGCACAATCTTTTTCTTCATTCTGTCACTACCCGGCATCCTGAACCTGTCGAAAGAGATTTTCTCTAAATGCACATGAAAGAGAGTAGATCCTTCGACAAGCTCAGGACGACAGGTAGCATTGATGTGTGTTTCCTTTGTCATAGTCTTCCGGGCTTATGCTCAAAGTACAAAGTTAATTTATTCTTCGTACATTGTATCAATCAGCTCCTTATAATTTTTGGACACGACAGATCTTTTCAGCTTCAGCGTATTCGTCAACTCGCCACGCTCCATGCTGAAAGGTTCGGGCAGCAACGTAAAACGCTTTATCTGCTCATAGTGCGCAAACTGTTGCTGCAAGGTGTCGATACGCGCACGGAACAAGGCCTGAATTTTAGGATGTTGCAACAACTCAGCCATATCCTTGTATTCGATACCCTTTTCCTTGGCATAGTCCTTTACAAAACCATAAACAGGAACTATCAGAGCCGAAACGAACTTACGCTGGTCGGCAATAACGGCAATCTGGTCGATGTAACGGTCAATCGCCAGTTTGGTTTCCAACGCTTGCGGACAGATATACTTACCGTTGGAAGTCTTGAACAAATCCTTGATACGTTCCGTCAGATACAGATTGTCACCTTTCATATACCCCGCGTCCCCTGTATGGAACCAGCCGTCCTTATCAATGGCAGCGGCAGTCGCTTCCGCTTTCTTGTAATATCCGGTGGTAATTGTCTTACCGCGAAGCAAGATTTCATTGTCCTCACCGATTTTCACTTCAATATCCGGCATTACCTTGCCCACCGAACCAATCTCGTAACCTTCGTTAGGGAAACAGGAAACAGTTGCGGTAGACTCTGTCAAACCATAGCCCACCACCATATTGATACCTACGGAGTGTACAAATTCACAAATTTCATCGGATACGGCGGCACCGGCAGTCGGGAAGAAGTTTCCGTTCTCAATACCGATTGTCTTCTTCAGCAAAGCATAGATAGTCTTTTCATAGAACTTATACTTCAGATGCAATAACATCGGCGGAGTCTTTCCCTGGCGCAAATAGTCAATGTTATGGGCTTTTCCCACCTTGATGGCATCCAGCATCAAAGCCTTTTTCATACCTGTCTCCTGAGAAATCTTCTCCTGGACACCTGCATACACTTTCTCCCAGAAACGGGGAACACTGCACATCAATGTCGGACGGACTTCCTTGATAGTAGTCTGGATATCCGCAGGACGGAGATTGATGCAGATTTGCGTTCCACGGTGGATACACAGATAGCACCATGCCTTCTCAAAGACATGTGTCAACGGAAGGAAGTTCATGGACACGTCCTTGTCCGTCATAAAAGGCAGACGGATGTCGTGGATGCGGATGGCTTCTCTATAATTGAAGTGGTGTAGCATCACTCCCTTCGGCTCGCCGGTAGTGCCGGAAGTATAAAGGATATTGGCAAGGTCGTCGTCCGAAGCGCGCGCCATACGTTCTTCCACGATATCGTTATGCGGCAGGTCTTTACCCATCGCCAAGAATTCATCAAAGTAAATGGAAGTCTTGTCACGAGGGTCACGGACCACAGAACGGTCAAAAATAATGAGCTTCTGCAAAGACTGGCAGAAACCGAACACACTGAAAGCGGCATCGTACTGAAATTGCTCGCCTACGAAAAGAAAGCGTATCTGAGCATCATTGATGATATATTGCGCCTGCGCCGGTGAACTGGTGGCATACAGCGGTATAGTCACCAGGCGGTTGGCAAACGCTCCGAAATCAGTGAACAGACATTCAGGTTTATTCTGTGAGAAAATACCGATATTTCTTTGTTCTTCAACACCCAATGCCACTAATGCATTGGCCACTTGCCGCACTGTCCGCGAAAATTCATTCCAAGTGATGGGTAACCATTGCGAAGTTTCATAGTCCCGGTATTTAAGGGCTATTTTGTCTCCATACTTCTCTGCCTGGCGATGCACCAAGACAGACAAATGATGATAAGTCATATTTTTAATTAGTTGGTAAATACGGCGCAAAGGTATTAGTTTTATTTGAAACTATCTGTCTTTTTCAGGATTTATCCGTAAGTTTGCGCACTATTAACCAAATAAACAATCTGAAGATGACCACCGAACTATCTACTTTAGTATCCGAAGCGACGGGAGTACTCCAATCTCTGATTGCCATACCTTCTCTAAGCCGTGATGAAGAAAAAGCAGCCGACTATTTGCAAAATTATATTGAAATGCAAGGTATGGCTACAGGAAGAAAAGGCAATAACGTATGGTGTTTGAGTCCGATGTTTGATTTAGATAAACCGACTTTGCTGTTAAATTCCCACATCGACACCGTGAAACCCGTAAACGGCTGGCGGAAAGACCCGTTTACCCCGACGTTGGAGAGTAACGGAAAACTGTATGGGCTGGGAAGTAACGATGCCGGAGCAAGCGTTGTCAGCCTGTTGCAGGTCTTTCTGCAACTATGCCGCACGACGCAGGCTTATAACCTGATATACCTTGCCTCTTGCGAAGAAGAAGTTTCCGGCAAAGACGGAATAGAGTCAGTCCTGCCGGAATTGCCCCCTATCCAGTTCGCCATCGTAGGCGAACCCACGGAAATGCAACCTGCCATTGCTGAAAAAGGCCTGATGGTGTTGGATGTCACCGCATACGGTCGCTCGGGACACGCCGCACGAAACGAAGGTGACAATGCCATATATAAGGTACTAAACGACATCGCCTGGTTTCGGGACTATCGTTTTCCCAAAGAATCGCCCTTGCTGGGACCGGTAAAGATGAGTGTGACCATGGTGAATGCGGGTACGCAACACAACGTGATACCCGACCGCTGCACTTTCGTAGTAGATATCCGCAGCAATGAATGCTACAGCAACCGGGAACTCTTCGACGAGATACAACGGAACATCAGTTGTGAAGCCAAAGCCCGTTCTTTCCGTCTCAGTTCTTCACACGTATCCCCCGAGCATCCGTTGGTTAAGAAGGCCATCGCCTTGGGACGTGTCCCCTTCGGTTCACCAACGTTATCCGACCAGGCATTAATGTCCTTCCCATCCATGAAGATGGGTCCCGGAAAGAGTAGCCGTTCCCACACGGCAGATGAGTTTATCTTCATAAAGGAGATTGAAGAAGCCATCGGCCTTTATCTGGAACTGTTGGACGGAACTGAAATTTAATCTCGCATAGATTTATTTTTTGCAAAACATCTGTCACACTATCACACTTTGCATGATATTCCATTGAATATTAGCAATTTATAGTGTGATAGATACCTGTAACAGCTAAGTATCTATCACACCTATCTGTCACAAGTATATATCAGCATTAAAATAAACAGGTATATTTACCTAAATCAAGCTATCTACTTAGTTCTCACCACTGAACACTGTGTTTCACCATGGAAAAACAATCTGTTTCAACAGTATAAAACAATCTGTTTCTTACTAGTAAACTCTTTGTTTCACTTAACAAAACACTCTGTTTCAATAAAGAAAACAAACTGTTTCAATATAGCGAACAAACAGTTTCACACGGCTAGAAACTAATACTCAAGTTATACGAATACTTATTCACATCAGTAATTTACAGTCAAACAAGTAAGCTAATCAGTTTATAACAGTCTCTACCTCCTATTGTCAATCTGTAAAAGCCAACAAATTAAAACAGTTCAAAATAGTCGAACAAACATAAAAAGGAATATCTTTGTGATATTAAAACCGATAGCAAACCGCATATAATGAAACAGAGTTTGATATTCATATTTATACTTTCCTTCCTTTTGACTGCCTGCACAGACCGGAAAGAATATAATGAATTATTAATTCAGGCAGATTCACTGATACAATCAAGCCCCGACAGTGCGCTAAATATACTGGAAGGAATAATGCCCGACAGTTTAAATACAAAAGCAGACCGTGCTTACTACGCTTTGTTACTAACCAAAGCACGAGATAAAAATTATATTCTTCAAAAGAATGATTCGTTGATAGAAACAGCGGTACGCTATTATGACACTACCAAAGAAACCGGAATGCAAGCACAAGCATATTATTATTGGGGAAGTGTTTATAGAGACAAAAACGAACAAGCAAAAGCAATAAATAAATATCTCCGGGCTATCCCCCTTGCACAAAAAGCAAAGGATAAAGTTCTGCTAGGAAGGATTTATGCTAATGCCGGATACATTTACTACTTACAAGATTTCTATGATAAAGCAGATTCCATTTACCGGCAAGCCGAACGGATCGGTTTCCTTTTGAAAGATACAAGTTTATGGGCAGAAGCAGTTGCGATGCAAGGAAGAATACAACTTTATCAAAATCAAGATTTTAAAGCTGAGGAGAAACTTCATGAAGCCCTATCCATTTTGGGAAATTTCAAGCAAGATGGCATACGGGCAGATATAGCATCCGCTCTTAGTTCCCTTTATAGCAAGAACGAAAATGGAGAAAAGGCACTTCGATACGCAAAACAGAATTTAAGTCTACAAAAAGATACAGCACACTGCTATCGTGCCTTTCTAATATTAGGAGATGCCTATTATAAAATGGAGCAATACGATTCAGCATACTACTATATAAAAAAGAGCCTTTCATCTTCAGAATATGGCACTCAATCAGGAGCATATATGCGACTAGGGGAGATAATCCAAAAACAAGGAAAACTTATTCAATCCCTTGAAATGGAAAGACTATATTCTATCTATAAGGACAGCCTTGCGCAATCATCACAAAGTAATGATGTTACAAAAGTCGAACAAAAAATAAGAATTAAGGAGCAACAATCTCAAATTGAGAGTTTCTTAAACAAATACAAGTCTTTTATTTTCTCCTTGGCCATAGTTTGTTTCATAACACTCTATTTATTACGATACTATTATAATAGATTACTTAAAAAGCAGAGAAAAAATCAACAAAGAATCGAAGAAGAGCTGCACATGAAGCAAGTCCATCAGCAGAAACAACTTGAAGAAATAAAAGTATTACAACAGCAAATCACCCAACAGAGTTATAATGACAAACAAGAATCTCAAATAATGGAACTTCACAATTTGAGAAAGCAACGTATTGCTCTAATTAAAGAAATGGTTAACATTACAAATGTCAATACAAAAGTTAATCAGATTTTATCCGACTACAAAGAAAAAGGCTACTCAAGAATAATTTTAAGCGAAAACGAATGGGCAAGGTTGATGGCTGAAATAGATAAGAATGAAATTATACATCGTATCTGCAATGATTATCAACTCACGGACGAAGAATATTATATATGCTGTCTGCAATCATTGGATTATACAGTAACTGATATGGGACACCTCCTACGTTGTGAACGACTCACTGTTTATCGAAAAGAAAAAAAGATATTAGAAAAAATGGGATTGGGCTACGAAGCAGGAAAACTGAAAAGGATTATAAACAGCCTGATTTGTGGTCATGAAATTGGCATTTGACACACATAATACGTGAAATGTTACACTTTTCGCCTAAAGTGTAACATGAAAACATTCTTATTCTTCGTTATATTGCTTTTGACAACCAATGGAACGGTAAAAGCGTAGCCGTTTAATAAAAATTATTAAATAATCAAGTTTGCGGTATCTACTACAGGAGATACAAACAAACAAATACCTATCTTCATACCAGTATATCAAGAATAATTTACCTGATATAATGGATGGTATCATAGAACATAAGCAACGATATGAAAACTAACATTTTCTTAATAGTCTGTTTAGGGAGTTATCTATTCCCCACAATCTGTTTAGGACAAAAGATAGACTACTATACTTTATCCATTGAAAAAAGAGATAAAGATGCCGCCAACATTTACGTAGACTGCTCTTTTACTGTCGATTTCGAAAACGCAGACAGTATTTATATGAATTTTGGAGGTGATGCACAGCTGTCTATAGAAAATTTGCTCATACAAGGAGAAGGAAACACACCACTCAAATATGACTACCGCAAAGAAGCCCAAAAACTCATCTTCTACAATTCTTCTTCGCGAAAAACAGCTATAAGCATGAGCTATGATTACACAAATCTGACATCGTTCTTTATCTACGGCAAAGGAGATGCCGAACTATGGGAAACGAGCTATGATGAATATTACTATCCGTATATTCCCAATACATATATAAATATTTCAGTTAACTCTTCATTACCAGATTCCATGTCATTAGTCAGTTCGTATCCTATGGTTAATGACAGCCCAAACAATTATTCATGCAAAATCAACGGTATGTTAGCTCAATCTCTATCTTTAGCCTTTCTTAACAAGAAAGCATATACGCAATCTACAGCCACCATCCCAGACACAGTACAAATCTATCAAATTCGCGATATGCAATGCAACAGAAAACGCTACAATGAGCTGTTAGAGTTAACCTCAAAAAGTATAAGATACTTCAGCGATGTATACAAAGAAGAATATATGTCTGAATCGCAGAATATCACGTCATACCCAGTTTTCTTATTTCACAACGGAGAGGGCTTCAGTAACAGATATAACATTGGATTTATTTCCGCTTCGCAAGAAAAGTTCTCAACGTATCCGGACATTTACCCTTTAGTTCATGAAATAGGACACCGCTGGCTAGGGGAATGGACTTTACTAATAAGCGATGGGCAAGCCGGAGCCTATTTTCTCAAAGAATCTCTAAATGAATTTATGACCTTCATGTTCGTAAGAAGCTATTTCGGTGAGAAGACATACAAAACTTTAATAGATAAATGCAAGGAAAAATACCAAAATATAAAGAACTCGGCGAATGATATTCCATTGATAGACATTACTAAAAATAATAATATTATCATTGTTTACAATAAAGGACCGTGGGTCTTGGATTGTATAGCTCAGAAAATAGGCTATGATAACCTTATTGAAAGTATCGCACTATTTTATCAACAGTTTGCAAGAAAACAGTCCCTTTGTTATAATGACTTTATTGATTTATTAGCAAATCGATATCCCGAAGCAGGAAATGAGCTGGACGCCAGGGTAAGAAACAAATAAGAAATAAAAGTAGAAAAAACGATAGCGTATTGAAGTCTTTGATAGTCTCATGAAACAGTTGTGGGCTTTCATGGTATTTTTCTCATAATACTTTTTTCTTGGTGAACTTCCATAACCTCCCTGTAATATTCAGATTGGGCTATGAAGCAGGAAAACTGAAAAGGATTATAAACAACCTTATTTGTGGTCATGAAATTGGCATTTGACACACATGGCATGCGAAATGTTACACTTTTCGCCTAAAGTGTTACACTCGATTTGGATGTTAGAACAGCAAATCTTTGTAATTTTGTATCAACCATAAAACAAAGTGTAACATGAAAACATTCTTATTCTTCGTTATGTTGCTTTTGACAACCAACACAACGGTAAAAGCATTACCGTTTAATAATAATTATCAGATAATTAATCTCACGGTATCTGCTACAGGAGATACAAACAGGCAAATTCCTCGGGATAAAAGTATCAACCCTGAAAATACGACGAGAACCCGCAGTGTTATTCTGGATCCTGTTTATGCCTCTCTATATAATAAGGTAATAGGCCTTAATTTTACACAAGATTTTTCCATTGTCACCATCACGATTACGAATAAGACCTCCGGTGAAACGGTTTATTCAGAAACAGACAGTACCTCCGCCGGTCTTAGCATAAACTTAAGCGGAGAAAATAACGGAAACTACCTCATCGAGATAAAAGCCGATGACATTATTTTAGAAGGAGAATTCTATCTATAGACCCTAAAACTCAAATAAATTACTCATGACAGAAGTTGATAACACCATTAGAAAGCAATTTTAGTTTATAATATTTTGTGCACTTAATATAAGCGGAATCGAAAAGCTTTAATAGAGTAGAGTTATTATCTTAAATTTAAAGATTATGAAATTTGATGATTTAAAAATCAAAGCTCTCAACAAAAATCAGATGAGAGCAATCAAAGGAGGTAGCGGAACATGTGGCTATAAATCACCAACGGGTACAGTCAGGTGTGGTGTAACCAAGGCTCAGGCTATGCATATGGCTACAGCAGACGGGCATTGGTGTTGTGATAGTTGCAGTTCAAGCAGTTATTGCGGTTAATAACCTATAATTTCAATAGGAGAATGGCTATAAGCCAATTCTCCTATTTATTGTCCAATTAACATAGAATTGTAATGAATGTTGATTTATTAAACAACAAATAGCTTCCAGATATTTAACCTTGCTAACTTTATCAGAAAATGAATATTAAGTTTACGGTTCTCTGTACAGTTTTTTTTATGCTAAAAAGCCTTTCATCTTGCCAACAGCCTGAAACAATCAATGAAAATTGCAATAACAATATTGTATTATGCTTCAATCATTACCAACCAAAACCATACAGAACCTCCGGAGGTATGCAACATATACCCCTGCCTGAGGTTTTATATACCGACAGTACAGGCAAACTCATGGAATACACGCCAAGCAAGGATTTCGACACTCTACTGCTACAATCTCCGCAACATTTCAGAGAATTCGGTCTGAGCTACGGGAACTTTGAATTTATTTATTACCTCCTGATGCGGGGAGACACCATCACTATCTCCATAGACAGTCTCAGCTACCCTATTTTAAGCAGCAAACATCATCCTGAATACAATAGGATTTACAACATGAACTATAAACTGCGGAAAGGAAAGACTTTTGGAGGATTGGAAGCAAAAACTTGTTTAGGAAGCGATATCACGGTGCGGATTGCCCAAACTATCGACGTAATACGAGCCAATAACTGGACTAACTTCATAATGGATTATTGCCCCTTGGATTCATTGCAATCCATGTTCGACAGGTACAAAAAAGACTATATGGACACCATTAATTATTTTAAAGCCCGACAACTCATCACAGATTCAATATACGACCGCTATCAATACTTCCTTAGACTAAAGGAATATGAATCCCGGCGAATATTGAATGAAGACACCGCCTTTTATCGCCAGATGGAGTCCGGCATATCCGACAGATATACTTTTTATCCTTCCTATTATGAGTTTTTAGATTACTATCTCTGGTATTTCAACAAGCATATCCCGTCAATACGCCATGCACAAGGAGGAAATAAGAACTGGCGACAGACTTTCGACGAACTGTCTTCGAAACCGTTCCAGCCGAAATCCAAGCGGATACTGCTCGAACGCTGCATCAAAGAAATTGGTGAGTACTTCTCCGCACAAGATATAAACTTGTATCTGGACAAATACCTGACTATCACCCAAGACACATTACTGTACAACCAAATCAAGGAACAATACAATCTCTCCGCCGATACCGGTCAGCTATTACTGAAAGACCTGCAAGGCAAAACCACGAACCTGAACCAACTGCTAAAAAGAAACAAAGGCAAGGTGATTTACGTGGACTTCTGGGCAAGCTGGTGCGTGCCGTGCCGGGAAGAAATGGCTCCTTCGGCAAAATTGAGAGAACAGTATAAAGGAAAAGACGTGTTATTCCTATATCTGGCCTATAAGGACACTGAAAGTAGATGGAGAAGGATGGTCGAACAGGAAAGATTGTCCGGTGTAACCTCCAACTTCTTCATCATCAATGCAAAAAACAGTCGGATACTGGAAAAAATAAAGTTAGAGTTGATTCCACGCTACCTCATTTTCGATAAACAAGGCTATCTGGTGGAAATGAATGCTCCCAGACCCAGCGACAAAGATATTACAAAAACAATTGATAAATATTTGAAATAATAAGTAAACTATGAATACACACCAAAAGATAATAAAAGACAATGCAAAAAGCATTCTGAAAATTATCACAAAACATTATGGATGCAAATATTCTTCTGCATTATATCAAATATTAAAAAGTCATCCGGATTTTCCCAGTTTCCTTTCTTTTCAATATATATTACAGAGATTGGGCAAAGATAGTTTTGCTATACATACCTGTTATGAAGAACTAGTTAATATACCCGCCCCTTTTATAACTCATATCGTGACTAATATAGATTTATTTTTATTTATAACAAAAATCACAGCCGAATCGGTTCAAGTTATTGATGAGAAAGGACGTACAGAAAAGATAACGAGAAAAGATTTTGAAGACATGTGGGATGGTAACATTCTCGTTATCGACAATCAGTTAGGTAAAATTAATATCCCACTGAAAAGCAGATTCGATGCATTTGTTAATACAGCAAAATATTCTTTTCTCACGTTATGTATAGCTATCCTATTCTTTAGCTTACTTATTTTAAAAGGCGAAGAAAATATCTTATTTTATTTATATCTCATTGGTATTGGGGGAGGGCTAACTGCATCTACACTTTTATTCATAGACCAAATAGACAAATATAATATACACATTAAAAAATTATGTTCAGCAACAGGAAGTAAAAGTAAAATAGACTGTTCTTCTATATTGGATTTCAAAGATGCATATTTCATGGGATTAGTCTCCTGGAGTGATATAGGATTAGTGTATTTCGTCTCTCTCTTAATAATATTACTAATCCTTCCATTTAATATATCACAAACTGTCATTAACTTCTTTTCTATCTTTAGTATCGGATATGTATGTTATTCTCTTTTTTATCAAAAGTTTATAGCAAAGAGATGGTGTACACTTTGTCTTTCTGTACAAATAGTATTCATATTCTTATTTACATTAAGTATATGTACTTTAAAAGTAACTGACCTCAGTGGACTATTCCACATAGAAACTGTGATAAAAATTATCATAATATTCTTAGTTACAGTATCAGTTTATATGGTAATAAAATCTCTACTTATCACCCAAAAGGAATATATCAGTTTAAAAAAGAAGTTTAACGAACTAATATATGACGAGAATATTATACAATATCTTTTTCAACAAGAGTCTCAACCTACGAATATAGACAAAGTAAATAAACTATCGATAGGTAATTTTGATGCTAAAACATCTCTAACTTTAATTTTCAGCCCTATTTGTGTTTCATGCATAAAAGAATTACAAATCCTAATTCCAATTCTGCAAAGAAAAACAGAAATAAAATTGAATCTAATTTTCTTGTTAGATAAAAAGAAACATCCTGAATCTATAATTGTAGCTTCTTATATGCTTTTTAACTACAAAGAAGCTCCTGAAAAGTTTATCATTTTACTACAAAAGTATATTGATAATTATCCAATTAGTAAGAATAAAATTCTACAGAACAAGAAGTTATTACAAGAAGTTCCTAAATACGAATCATTTATTAATGAGCAAGAGAAATGATGCATAGCTCATAAATTTTACAGTACTCCTATTCTATTTGTTAATGAGTCTAAATTACCCAATTACTATAATATTAAAGATATAGATTATTTATATAGCTAATCAATAGCAATGAAAACATTCCCCCACTACACCCAACACGATGCCATGGATTGTGGTCCTACCTGCCTGCGCATGGTGGCTGCATTCTATGGAAAACGTTATTCGCTGGAAAGATTAAGGGAAAAATCATTTATTACCCGCGAGGGAGTCTCTATGCTGGGCATCAGTGAGGCGGCAGACAAAATAGGGTTCAGGAGCATCTGCGTACAGGTAGGCTATAAAATGCTGGAAGACGCGCCGATGCCGTGCATTGTGCACTGGAACCAACAGCACTTTGTGGTAGTGTACCGGATAAACGATAAACAGGTGTGGGTGGCGGACCCGGGAGCGGGGAAGCTGAAATATACACGGGAAGAGTTCTGCCGCTGCTGGATAAGTGCACGGAAAGAGGGGGAAGACGCGGGAGTGGCGCTACTTTTGGAACCGACGCCGGAGTTTTATGCCCAGGAAGATGAGGGGGAAACGATGAACAGCAAGGGATTCGGGTTTCTCTATTCTTATCTGAGACCGTACAAGCACCTAATTGGACAGTTGTTTTTAGGGTTGCTGCTGGGGAGCATGATACAACTTATGTTGCCGTTCCTCACGCAGAGTATCGTGGACTTCGGTATCAACAATCAAAATCTCGGCTTTATCTATCTGGTACTTATCGCCCAGTTGATGCTGACGTTCAGCAGCAGTGCAGTAGAGTTTATACGCGGATGGATACTGCTACATCTGGGCACACGCATCAATATCGCGCTCATCTCGGACTTCCTCGTCAAGCTGATGAAGCTGCCGATGGGATACTTCGACACGAAAATGACGAGGGATATCCTGCAACGCATCAACGACCATACACGCATCCAGGATTTCCTGACGGGAAGCAGTCTCAGTGTCATATTCTCGCTGTTCAACATCGTGATTTTCGGCATTGTTCTGCTGCTGTATAGCGGCATGATATTCCTTATCTTCATGGGAGGAAGCGCGCTCTACATCGCTTACGTCTGGCTGTTCATGAAGAAACGCGCCGAACTGGACCACAAACGTTTTGCGCAGCAGAGTGCTAACCAGAGTAATGTAGTACAGCTAGTAAACGGAATGCAAGAGATAAAGCTGAGCGGATGCGAACAGCAGAAGCGCTGGGAATGGGAACGCATACAGGCGCGCCTGTTCAAGGTGAACATCAAGAGCCTTGCGCTGAGGCAGTATCAGGATTCGGGGGCAGTACTCATCAACCAGACCAAGAACATCGTAATAACCGGATTGGTAGCCTCGCTTGTGGTGCAAGGGGAGATGACGTTGGGCATGATGCTTTCCGTGCAGTATATCATCGGGCAACTAAACAGTCCGATAAACGACTTGATTACCTTTGCCCGCGACATGCAGGATGCACGCCTCAGCATGAACCGCCTGAGCGAGGTGCGCGACAAGCCGGATGAAGAGAATCCGTCCGTGGAACTGATTAGGGAGATACCTGCGGGAAAGGATCTGAAGATTGAGAATCTAAGCTTCAAATACGACCCGCTGAGCGAAACGCCGACGCTGGATGATATTAGTTTAACCATACAAGCGGGCAAACAAACCGCGATTGTGGGTATGAGCGGAAGCGGCAAGACGACGTTGGTGAAGCTGTTGTTAGGGTTTTATCCGCCTGCAAGCGGACAGATATTACTGGGAGATACGCCGCTGGAGAGTTTCAGCATCCGGCAATGGCGGAAGCAGTGCGGGGTGGTGATGCAGGACGGTTTCATCTTCTCGGACAGCATTGCAGGGAATATCGCCCCGGGGGTGGAGCACATCGACAAGCAGCGGTTGCGCCATGCGGCGGAGGTTGCCAATGTGTACGGCTTTATCGAGGAGTTGCCGTTGGGTTATAACACGAAGATTGGGCAGGAAGGGCACGGGCTGAGCCAGGGGCAGAAGCAACGTATCCTCATTGCCCGTGCGGTCTATAAAAAACCGGAATTCATCTTCTTCGATGAAGCGACCAACGCATTGGATGCTAACAATGAACGCATTATCATGGAGAATCTACAAAAGTTTTTCGAAGGCCGCACGTCGGTAGTAGTGGCGCATAGGTTAAGTACCGTGCGCAACGCGGACCGTATTGTTGTGATTGAACATGGAAGGATTGCCGAAACCGGAACGCATGACGAATTGATTGCGAAGGAAGGGAGGTATTACAGGTTAGTGAAAAATCAGTTGGAGTTATAATCAGTCAATGGAAAAAAAAGATATAGAATTACGGTGTGAAGAAGTGCAAGAGATATTGACACGACCTCCTCATGCACTGGTGAGATGGGGCATTACGGTGTTCTTCATCATGGTGGCGTTATTCTTTATCGGTGGGTGTTTCTTTAAATATCCGGATAAGATAAGTGCGGAGATTACTATTACAACGGAACATCCTCCGGTGTGGACTGTGGCGCGGAATAGTGGCAAAATCAAGGAACTTTATCATAAAGACAGGGATAGTATACGTATGGAAGAGATTATCGCCGTGCTTGAAAACCCGGCGAGAACTGAAGATGTATTGCTACTGGAAAGGGAATTGGATTCTTTTAATCCGGCTGACAGTAGCGTATGTAACCGGCAGTTTCCGGAAAAGCTGGTACTGGGTAGTATACAAGGAGATTATGCCGTATTCCTGAAATGCCTGACGGATTACCGGAATTTCTTGTTGTTGAATCTATATGAGCAGAAAATTGAGGCTACGCGCAAGGAGTTACAGGAGTACCGTAATTATATCAAGCACCTGAACCGACAGGCAGAACTGGACAGAGAGCAGGTGAAGATAGCTTCTACCGTACATAGCCGGGAGAAACTACTCTTCAACAAAGGGCTGACCGCCCAGTCCGAATATGAGGAGGCAGAGCAGGCTTTTCTGAACAAGCAGCAGGGACGGGAACAACTCATGACTTCCATTTCTTCCGCCAAAATACAGGAGGCGCAGTTACAACAAAATATCATTGAGGCGCAAATGGAGCGGAGACGGGAAGCCAATAATCTCGGTATCGCACTGAAAACTGCCTACAATGATCTGAGGGTTGGCATCAACGATTGGAAAATGAGTAGTCTTTTCATAAGTCCCGCAAACGGGATACTGTCTTACAATCACATCTGGCAAGAGAACCAGAACGTGAACAGCGGAGATAAGGTGTTTTCCGTAGTAGCAGGAGAGACGGGAAATATCATCGGAAAGATTAAACTACCTGTAAAGGGTTCGGGAAAGGTGATACCGGGACAGCGGGTGAACATCAGTGTGACGGGATATCCGTATATGGAATTCGGCTTCCTGACGGGTAAAGTGGTGTCCGTCTCTTTACTGGCGGATGACGAAAGTATCTATACCGTCACTGTAAGCTTGCCGCAGGATTTACACACTTCATACGGCAAAAGTCTGGAATTCAAAGGAGAACTGTCGGGCATGGCGGAAGTGATGACGGACGAAAGGAGCATCACGGCAAGGCTGTTCAGTCCGCTGAAGTATCTGTGGGAAAAGTATCTGTGATTATTAGTTTGATTAATCTATTCCCTTGAACACAAATAGAAGAATACCACAGCTTTCATTATCTGTTCAACCAAGGTTCCGGATTTAGCTTTTCCTTTTCCTTACGCAATTGGAAGTGAAGTACAGTGCGCCCGGCATCGGCTCCGTCGGAAAACACTTGGCCGATATTCTGCTTGGTAGTCACCGTATCTCCTTGTTTTACAGAAGCGGAAGCCAGATTGCAATATACGGAGATATAGGCACCGTGGCGGATGAGGATATTAAACAGGCCGTTCAGTTTAAAGACAGCGGCTACTTTTCCATCAAAGATGGCACGAGCTTGAGCTCCGGGCTTACCCTGGATATCAATCCCTTTATTATCCAACTTGACGTTGTGAAGCCCCTCTACCGAATACTGTCCGTAGTGACTGGTAATAATATAAGGGCCACTGATAGGCATGGGAAGTTTACCACGGTTATTAACAAAGTTGCCGGACAATTCGCGATCGGCTTTACTCATGGCATAAGCATCCAAAGGAGCAGCTTTAGTCTTTGAAGAAGTAGTTGCAGGGGCCGATTGTCCGTTTTTCGCTCCCTCCTTTTTACGCGCCGCCGCTTCACGACGCGCTTCTTCTTCGGCACGCTTGCGGGCCTTTTCTATTTCTTCGGCTATCAGGCGGTCAATGCGATTATTAAGTTGGGTAGCCTCCCGGCGTTTCTTCGCCAGTTCGTTTTGTATGCCGCGCTGTTTTTTCTGAAGGTCGGCAAGCAAGGCACGCTTTTCCTTTTCCTGAGCCTCGAGCTTCGCTTTTTCAGCCTCACGTTCTTTAAGCAGACCTTCTTTAGCGGCTTTAACTTGCCGCAACTCGGTCTTCTTACGGTTTACCTGCTCTTGTTTCTTGAGCACTTCTTCACCTTGCAAACGTTGATAAGTGGCATATTCGCGTACATAACGCAGTCGGCGATAGGTCTGCGCCAGGCTCTCTGCCGAGAAGATAAACATCAGCTTTTCTTCAATGGAACGGTTCTTATAAAGATACTGTACGGAGGATTCATATTTTTTCTTCTTATCCCTCAAGTCACGTTGCAAGCGCCCCAACTGGCGTTCCAAAGAGCCCAACTCACGATTAATGGACTCCATATCACTATTGATGGTAAGGATGTAGCGTTTGCGTTCTTCAATTTGCCCGGTCAACGCGGCAAGTCCGTTCAACTGGCTGCCTACCGTTTTCTTTGTAGTTTTCAGAAGTGTTTCCGACTCGGCAATCTGCTTTTGCAGGGCACCGCGTTTGTTCTCCAGTTCCTTTATCAGTTTATTGGACTGCGCCAGAAGTGGAAGGACAAGACAGAAACAACAACTTAAAATACAAAGCAAACGTCTCATAAGCTCATCAGCATTTCTAATATTTCACTTAACTCTACTTGGGTGTATTTGGGGGACACTTGCGTAGGAGCCAGGGAGAATTTATTTTCAGAGAAATTAGATAACTCTATCTTACCTTTTTCAAGGGAGGGAATGCCCAATTCCTTGCCACTTAGCGCTTTCTTCCCATTGGGCTTAGCCGCCTCGAAAAGTATCTTCTCCAAATGGGCAAAGTCAGCCTTCTTGGGTAAGACATCTTTCAGTTCTTTCCGGGTGGCCCTCACATAGCGTTTACCCATGCGGTCTATCAGCAGTATGGTTTCCGGCGTCACCTCCAGGCGGGCAACTTCCGTACGGATAATCGGCATTTGGAAAGAGAGTTGCATGAGTTCGCCGCTTATCAGTTTCATCGTCCCGTTCACGGTAAAGACAGCTTCTTTTGTAGGAACGGTCAACTTTACCTTGGAAGAGAGATAACGGGTTCCCGGCAATACGGAAGTTTCCGCTTTACGGGTAGTTTTACACCCAGCTAAACACACCGCCAACAGTAAAAAGAGAACCGATGCATAAATATTATTTTGTCTCATTATCTTAATCATTAAAACATGAATTGATTAACCGTGATTAATCACCCATAATAAATTTCTTTTTCTGTATTTTCTGTTTGATTGTCTTGGACTTGCTGCCCATTTCAAGAGCTTGTTTCCAATATTTCAGCGCACCGTCCACATCACCCGTCATATAGTAGATATCACCGCAATGCTCCACAATGACATCACTTTTCGTCTCATCATTCTTCATCGCTTCGTCTATATAAAGACGGGCTTCGGCATAGTTGCCTTTTTCAAAGAGTATCCAGGCGTATGTATCCAGGTAAGTGGAGTTC
>ULTJ01058317.1_pt1 | contig 18670 bp, 10 predicted proteins | sample 1957491 | NCBI WGS metagenome assembly ULTJ01 (sample SAMEA4835731, study PRJEB28245) | human gut metagenome | biome: gut microbiome; material: fecal sample | place: Denmark | collected 2008 | reverse complement strand
CCCGCCATCGGATAACGAATCGGGTTCAATTCTCCTACACGTGCCGTGATATCGACAAGCGGATATTGGCTCACCATACTTTCGTCCATACGGTAGAAAGCCAGCAAATCACCTTCCGGACTCCAGAATGTTCCTTTGCTGATGCCAAACTCATTGCGATGCACACTCTGTCCGCAGACAATGCCTTCCGGTTCGTTGGTGACGGGCAGGTTGTTTACAAACAGGTTATTGTCTATTGTATAGGCGATATTACCGCTTGCTGCATTGTAATCTATGCTTGCCGCATTCTTAGGCAACCGGCTTTGGCTGACTATCCGGTCAGTTTCCCAATCATAAACTACATAATTTCCTCTTATCGGCAGCAACATCTGCTTCTTCTCCGGGTGTATGAACTGTGCGCTTTGCAAAGTGGGAAGTTTCCCGATGCCCTCGGCGTTCAATCTGTTGTTTACGGTTTCGCGGGTCACCAGCAGTGTCTCTTTGCCGTTCTTCGGGTCTATTGCTTTTATTTCGTCAATACCCGGAATGATGCAGATATCGCCCCACCACTGCAAACCATGTATGTTCTCAGGGGTGCGATAGGTCTCTCCTCCGGGGATAAGGTCTTCCAGAGTCGGCTTTTTCAGTTCGGGCTTCAGGGTGCTGAGTCCACCGTTGCCTGCATTTGTTTCTTGCGCCATAACGTTTGTTGTAAATAGAGCGAGCGTTGCCATGAGCAATGCAAGCATGTTTTTACTTATTTTCTTCGCGTTCATTCTCTTTGTCATTATATTCTTCGTTGTCTTTTCTGAAACCTTTAATTTCCATTCTGCCGGTCGGGTTGTGTCTTATCTGTACCGCTGTACTTAGCTTGTCTATCAACCATTTACCTTCAAAGAAAGATGTCTCAACATGAATTCGATATAGTAGATATTTCTTTTAGGCGCGGAATTACACGGATTAGCGTTGCGTCCCGTTTATTCCTCTTTCTTCTTGAATTCCCTTCTCTTTCTTTCCGGATACGACTCTCCCGACCTCGGTGCGCGTTCTCCGCCGAACTCACGTCTTTCCCTGGGCTTGAATTCTTTTCTGTCACCATCCTTGAACTCTCTGCGTTCGCGCGGACGGAATTCCCGCTTCTCGCCATCCCTGAATTCTCTAGGCTTACGGTCACTGTTGAACTCACGTTTCTCACCGTTGAATTCTCTGCGTTCTCCGCTAAACCTGTCTCTGGGTCTGAATTCCCTTCGTTCTCCCGAAGCTGGCCTGAACTCTCTACGTTCCCCTGCAGGTCTGTATTCTTTGCGTTCCTTGCTCAGCTCGTCACCTCCTTCACGAAATTCCTTATATCTGCCGTCAAAGATTTCATATTGGCGGAATTCACACTCCAGGGCACCGTTGAACAAAGGGATTTTATTGGTCGCCTTCAACCCGATTTGGTCGAAACATTCTTCACGATACGATAATATCCACGCTGTATTGCCGGTGAAAGCATGTTTCAAGCGCTCACCAATCATGGAATACAATCCCAGCAAGTCGTTTGTAGAAATTCGTTCTCCGTAGGGAGGATTGGTGATGAGGATAGACTTCTCCGTAGGTTTTTCAAACTGCTGGAAAGGCTGCAATTTCAATACCACATCCTTTGAAACACCTGCCGCCTTGATGTTGCGGGTTGCAATCTCATTGGCCTGCGGGTTGTTGTCATAACCGTATATCTTATGTTGGAATTCACGTTCCTGACTGTCGTCATTGTAGATAGTATCGAACAATTCCTGGTCAAAATCCACCCATTTCTCAAAAGCGAACTCCTTGCGGAATACCCCCGGGGCGATGTTGCGGGCAATCAAAGCCGCTTCGATGGGGATAGTTCCCGAACCGCACATCGGGTCTATCAGGTCGCATTCGCCATCCCAGCCGGTCATCAAAATCATTCCCGCAGCCAGCACTTCGTTCAGAGGAGCTTCCACCGCTTCCTGGCGATAGCCGCGTCGATGCAGCGACTCACCCGATGAATCCAAAGAGAGCGTACATTTGGTTTCCGCGATGTGGATGTTCAGCAGTACATCCGGTTTGTTGATACGCACATTGGGGCGGTCGCCCGACTTTTCGCGGAAATAGTCCACAATCGCGTCTTTCACTTTATAAGAAACGAATTTGGAATGACGGAACTCTTCGCTGAACACCACGGCATCTACAGCAAAAGTTTTGTCGGTATCCAGATAATCTTCCCAGTGGATAGCCTTGATTTGTTCGTAAACCTCATCAGCATCTTTGGCTGTGAAGTGCTTGATTGGTTTCAGGATGCGAATGGCGGTGCGGAGGCAGAAATTCGCCTTGTACATCATTTCCTTGTCACCGCTGAAAGACACCATGCGGCGTCCTATTTCAATGTCATTGGCTCCCAGTGAGGTAAGTTCTTTAGCCAGTACTTCTTCCAGTCCCTGAAAGGTTTTGGCAATCATTTCAAATGGTTGTTCGCTCATCTAACTTGTTTATGGTTTATGTTTTTATTATTTCTTAGCTTTCGTCTGTACAATCCTCGCTCCCGCAGGCACATCCTCCGTAACCCAGATATTACCGCCAACGGTGGCGTCACGTCCGATGGTGATACGTCCCAATATGGTAGCGTTGGAATAGACAATGACATTATCCTCCAGTATCGGATGGCGGGGAATGCCTTTGATGGGTTTGCCGTCCTCGTCCAGGGGGAAACTTTTGGCACCAAGGGTTACTCCCTGGTATAGCTTGACGTGGTTTCCGATGACACAAGTCTCACCGATTACCACACCTGTTCCGTGGTCTATCGTGAAATGGCTGCCAATCTCAGCGCCCGGGTGAATGTCGATTCCCGTCTCGCTATGCGCCATTTCGGTAATGATGCGGGGGATAAGAGGTACGCCCAGCGTCAGCAGTTCATGCGCGATGCGGTAATTGCTGATGGCGCGGATGGCGGGATAGCAACTGATGACCTCACCGAATGAGTGTGCGGCGGGGTCGCCGTTGTAGGCGGCTTCCACATCGGTGGCGAGTATGCGGCGCATTGCGGGCAGGTGGCTGATAAACTTGGCGGCCAGTGAGGCGGCGTCTTCGCGTTGTTTCTCGGTGCAGCAACTGCATTCGTCGTCGCTGCCGAAACAGAGCCCTGCGAGAATTTGCTCGGTCAGCAAGTCGAACAAACGTTCTACATTGACGCCGATATGATAAGTGACTGTACGGCTGTTGACCGTTGAGTTTCCGAAATAGCCGGGGAAAATGATGGCACGTGCCAGCTCGATGATGTCATACAAAGCTTTAGCCGAAGGCAATGGGTTGCCGTCCGTATGCTGGTGAAACAGTCCTTTGTAAGATTCGCTTTCCGATAGCTCATCGACTGCCTGTGTCAAAATGTGAGTAAAGTTGAGTGGACTCATTATGATATCCTTTATAATAAAGTGGCAACAAAGGTACAAAGTATTCGCCAAATTTCCTACATATCCCTCATTTATAGTAAGCAATTACCATATTTATGGTATTTGAAATGAACTAATCCGGCAGTACTTTTGTATCATAAAACAAAAAGATATGAAAAGAATAGCACAACGCCTCACCGATTTGGTGGGCAATACTCCTTTGTTGGAGCTGAATAATTATAGTAAGCGGCAAGGCCTGAAGGCCAGAGTGATAGCCAAGCTCGAATCTTTTAACCCCGCAGGCAGCGTGAAAGACCGCGTAGCTCTTGCCATGGTGGAAGATGCTGAAAAAAACGGATTGTTGAAGCCCGGTGCCACTCTCATTGAGCCTACAAGTGGCAATACCGGAGTAGGGCTTGCTTTTGTAGCCGCCGCCAAGGGTTATAAATTGATGCTGACCATGCCCGATACCATGAGCATAGAGCGGCGTAATCTGCTGAAAGCTCTGGGCGCGCAACTGGTATTGACGCCCGGCGCCGATGGCATGAAAGGCGCGATAGCAAGTGCCGAGGAACTGAAAGCCGCCACTCCCGGTTCTTTGATTCTGCAACAGTTTGACAATCCAGCCAATCCCGCCGTCCATGAGCGTACAACCGGACAGGAAATCTGGCGTGATACCGATGGGAAAGTTGATATCTTTGTGGCGGGTGTAGGTACGGGTGGCACGGTGAGCGGTGTAGGCGCTGCCTTGAAGAAACACAATCCGAAGGTGAAAGTGGTAGCCGTAGAGCCGGAAGACTCTCCCGTCTTATCCGGTGGAAAGCCCGGTCCCCATAAGATACAAGGCATTGGCGCGGGATTTATCCCGAAGAACTATAACGGCGCGGTGGTAGATGAAGTTTTGCAGGTATCGAATGATGATGCTATCCGCACGGGACGGGAATTGGCGAAGTTTGAAGGTTTACTTGCCGGAATATCTTCCGGCGCTGCCGTTGCCGCCGCTGCCCGGTTGGCGAAATTGCCTGAAAATGAGGGAAAAACGATTGTCGTCCTGCTTCCCGACACGGGTGAAAGGTATCTCTCCACTTTGCTGTATGCTTTTGAGGAATATCCGCTATAATCATCCTGTCCGGTCCATATCTTAGTCTTTTCTGATACATTGCATTGGAGTTGGTATGAAAAAAGCACCTTGCATATATGATGTTTGCAAGGTGCTATTAAGATACAAGTAAAGTGTAAATAAGGCTTATATTTCACTAGGCCGCAACCCGAACGACCTGCAAGTCATACTGTCGACTTTCACCTCCCATAGTTTCACATTTCGTACGGCAGGTTCGGCATAGCTACACTCATTTTCCGTGTATTGTTTCATCAGCAAATCCAATATGCGGCGTTTCTCCTCCATGTCTTCTATGAAGCGTACCTTGCCGCGACAGATGACGCTGCGTGATTTCATGCTGTAGCTGCACGCCACCTGTTTGTGCATATACACCAACTCATGTCCTTCGCAGAAGGTGATGCACACTTGCGGATGCCGTGTCGCCATTTCCACTTTACTGCCTTCCGGCCCGGAATGCAGGTATATCACTCCGTCTTCGTAGGCAAAGTTCATGGGAACTACGTATGGATTGCCCTCGCAGTCGGTCAGCCCGACCGTGCAATACGGGCATTTGTCAATAATCTCTTTTATTTGTGCAGGGTCCGTGATACTGATTGTCTTCATCTGTGAATTTCTATTCTACTAATGCAAAATCCAGTTGTTTTTTCTCCAGGTTGGCGCGAGCCACTTTGATGGTGATGGCATCTCCCAGGCTGTATGTACGTTTCTTGCGACGTCCACGCAAGCAATAATTCTTTTCGTCGAATTCGTAGTAATCGTCATCGAGGTCCCGGATGGGAATCATGCCTTCGCACTTGTTCTCGTTCAACTCTACATAAAGCCCCCATTCCGTTACACCTGAAATCACCCCGTCGTAGGTTTGCCCCAGACGTTCCGTCATGTATTCTACCTGTTTGTACTTGATGGAAGCACGCTCTGCATTGGCCGCAATCTGTTCCATGTTGCTTGAATGTTCGCAAAGGGCCTCGTATTTCTGTTCGGAAACGCTTCGCCCGCCTTGGTCGATATACTTTGTCAGCAGACGATGCACCATCATATCCGGAAAACGACGGATGGGTGAAGTGAAATGTGTGTAGTAATCGAACGCCAATCCATAGTGGCCGATGTTATGCACCGAGTAACGGGCTTTCTGCATGGCGCGTATGGATACGGTTTCAATGAGGTTTTCCTCTTTCTTGCCTTGGATGTCATCCAGCAGATGGTTGATGGATTTGGATACATCCGTCTTGGTTCCACCGGTCCGCAGCTTATAGCCGAAGCGGGCGATGAACTGTGCCAGGTTATCCAGCTTTTCCGGGTCGGGCAGGTCGTGGATACGGTAAGGCAGCACTTTGGGCTTCTTGTTCTTCGGCACACGTCCTATTTTTTCGGCTACGGTGCGGTTGGCAAGCAGCATGAACTCCTCCACCAGCTTATTGGCATCTTTCGACATCTTGAAGTATACGCTGATGGGTTTGCCCTTTTCATCAATCTCGAACTTCACCTCATAGCGGTCGAAGTTGATGGCGCCGGCTTTGAAACGGTTTTCGCGTAGCAACTTGGCAAGTTTGTCCAGTTCGAGGATTTCTTCTTTGAAATCACCCTTTCCGGTTTCTATAATCTCTTGCGCTTCTTCGTACGTAAAGCGCCGGTCCGACTTGATGACCGTATGAACGACGCGTGAGTCTTTCACCTCTCCCTTTTCCGTCATGTTGAAGATGACGGAATAAGCCAGTTTCTCCTCATTGGGGCGCAGGGAACAGATAAAGTTACACAGCCGTTCGGGCAGCATCGGGATAGTCCGGTCTACCAGATAGACGGATGTGGCACGCTTTTCGGCTTCTTTGTCGATGATACCGCCTTCTTTTACGTAGTGGGTTACGTCGGCAATGTGTACGCCTACTTCCCACAAACCTTCTTTCAGTTTGCGGATGGACAATGCGTCATCAAAGTCTTTGGCATCTTTGGGGTCTATGGTGAAGGTTGTCACGTTGCGGAAGTCCTCACGCTTGGCATATTCTTCTGCGGGAATTTCATCGGATATCTTGTCTGCCGCCTTTTCTACCGCAGACGGATATACATACGGCAAACCGTATTCGGCCAGGATGGCATGCATCTCGGTGGTATTCTCGCCCGCCTTACCCAGGATGTCGACTACTTGCCCGATGGGGTTTTTGGCTTTGTCAGGCCATTCCACTATCTTTACGATGGCTTTGTCACCAGTCTTTCCGCCTTTCAGTTTCTCTTTGGGGATAAAGATGTCGTTGGCGAGCGTACGGTTTTCAGTGACGAGGAAGGCGTATGAACTGGCAACTTCCAATGTGCCTACAAAGATATCGTTGGCACGTTCCAGTATCTCGATGACTTCACCTTCGGCTTCGCGTCCCCGGCGTTTCGCATAGAAAGCGATGCGCACTTTGTCGTTGTTCATGGCATGTGCCGAATTACGTTCCGCGACGAAAATCGGGTCTCCACCGCCCTCGGGGATGAAAGAATTCTTTCCGTTGCTCTTCCGCTGGAAGGTTCCGGTCATCTCCACTCCGTGGTTGTTCAACTTATATTTATGTTTATCCACCTCGGTGATATAATCGTCTTCCGATAACTCGGAAAGGATATCCATGCACAGCATTTTCAGGGGATGTGTAGTGAGATGCAGTTGCTCAAAAATGTATTTCAGGGATAGTACTTCGTCTTGCTTCGCATGGAAAAACTCCAGCATCATCTTGACAAGCTCTTTCTTCTTCATTCGCTTGCCGGCCTTTTTTTCTTTCTTTTCTTTGTTCTTAGCCATATATACGTCAATTGGTTTTAGTTGAAAAATGAGAAGTCAGGGAAATGAAGAATTAAGAATGAAGAATTACCTTGCGGCGTGCTTGCATAGCGCAGCCAAATTCTTCATTCTTCATTCTTAATTCTTCATTAAATTATCATTTCTTTCTTTGCAAAGTAAACAAAATATTGTTTTCGGTAGTTCAATCTGCCCCTAAAATCTTGCCAACCACATGAAAATAATGTATGAACGGCGGTACGTAACCGATTTATGTACTATATTTGCAACGACTTAGCAAAAAATGACATGGAAAAACGAGCTTTTGACGAAGAAAACAGCATGCGGGAAAAAGGTATTTACCGGGTGACGATTGTGGGAAGCGTGGTGAATTTCCTGTTGCTCGTTTTCAAGTTTTTTGCGGGTATCATGGGGCATAGTGCCGCTATGTTGGCAGATGCCGTTCATTCATTATCCGATTTTATTACGGATATCATCGTCATTGTTTTTGTGCGCATCTCTTCAAAACCCGAAGACGAGGGACACGATTACGGTCACGGAAAGTACGAAACACTGGCGACTGCCATTATCGGCATTTTCCTTTTGTTTGTGGGCTTTGGGATTTTATGGAACGGGGCTTCCTCCATCTATCATTTTCTGCGGGGAGGTTCGTTGCAAGAGCCCGGCATGCTGGCGTTGATAGCGGCAGTGGTATCCATTGTCCTCAAGGAGGCGCTCTATCAATATACCGTATTCCAGGGGAAGAAACTGAACTCACAGGTGGTTGTAGCCAACGCCTGGCATCACCGGAGCGACGCGTTGTCGTCCATAGGTACGGCCATCGGCATCGGTGGCGCCATCCTCCTGGGAAACCGGTGGAGGGTGTTGGACCCCTTGGCGGCAGTTATCGTCAGCTTCTTCATTATGAAAGTAGCCATCCAGTTGTTGATTCCCTGTGTAGATGAATTATTGGAGAAATCCTTGCCTGCCGATGTGGAAAACAAGATACAGGAAACGATTCTTTCATTTCCCGGAGTAAGTTCCCCGCATCATCTTCGTACGCGCCGCATCGGCAACTATTACGCCATCGAAGTACACGTGCGCATGGACGGGAGAATATCCTTGGAAGAAGCCCACCACACGGCGACTGCCATCGAGAATAAGTTGAAAGAGCTGTTTGGCAAAAATACCCACGTCGGCATCCACCTGGAACCGATTAAGTAAAATACGATAAAGTGGTAAACCGGTTAAGTAATAGAAGCGATAAAGTGATAGAAGTGATAAGAATGATAAAATACCAAGTAATTTCAATCGTACATCGTACATCGTCAAATCGTAAATATGTAAACGTGTAAATGGAAACGATTTTAGTCACAGGAGCAAGCGGATTTATAGGAAGTTTCATCGTTGAGGAAGCGTTGAAGCGTAAGTTCGGCGTATGGGCGGGTATTCGTTCGTCCAGCAGCCGGGAATACTTGAAGAATCGCAAGATACATATTCTCGAACTCGATTTTGCGCATCCCAACGAACTGCGGGCGCAGCTCTCCGGGCATAAGGGAACCTATAATAAGTTCGATTATATCGTCCATTGCGCGGGTGTCACCAAATGCGTGGATAAGAGCGACTTTGACCGTGTGAACTATCTCCAGACCAAATATTTCGTTGATACGCTGAGAGAGCTGAATATGATTCCCAAGCAGTTCATCTTCATCAGTACGCTGAGCGTCTTCGGTCCTGTGCGCGAGAAGACCTACCGCCCCATCGCGGAGACGGATACCCCCATGCCCAATACCGCATACGGCCTTAGCAAACTGAAAGCGGAAATTTATTTGCAAAGCATTCCGGGCTTTCCATACGTCATCTATCGCCCTACGGGAGTTTATGGCCCGCGCGAGAAAGATTATTTCCTGATGGCAAAGTCCATCCGGCAGCATACGGATTTCTCCGTCGGCTTTCGTCGGCAAGACCTGACGTTCATTTACGTCAAAGACATCGTGCAGGCGGTGTTCCAAGGAATTGATAAGAAAGTATGCCGTCGCGCCTATTTCCTGGCTGATGGGAAAGTATATCAGAGCCGTACATTTTCGGATTTGATACGGAAAGAATTGGGCAATCCGTTTGTTATTCGCCTAAGATGCCCGTTAATTGTGCTGAAAGTAGTATCTTTGCTCGCTGAATTCTGGGCAAAACGACGGAAGACCACCAGTACGCTCAATTCGGACAAATATAGAATAATGAAACAACGCAACTGGCAATGTGACATTACTCCGGCCATCGAGGAACTGGACTTCAGTCCCGAATACGATTTGGAACGGGGAGTGAAGGAAACGATTGCATGGTATAAAGACAAAGGATGGCTTTAGATTTATTTAAAAAGGTAGAAACCCGCAAAGGGCTCTTTGCTGTAGAGAAGATTACGCTGATATACAATCTGCTGACTTCCATTCTGATTCTGTTTCTTTTTCAGGAGATGGACCATCCGGGGCAGATGTTGGCAGACCGGGTTATGATTGCCGGTATGACGTTTCTGCTGATGTATCTCTATCGGCTTGCCCCTTGCAAATTCTCCGCTTTCGTCCGCATTGCCATTCAGATGTCTCTGCTTTCCTACTGGTATCCCGATACGTTTGAGTTCAATCGTGTTTTCCCTAACCTCGACCATGTCTTTGCGTCGGCGGAGCAGTGGATATTCGGCGGGCAACCTGCCGTGTGGTTCTGCCTGCGTTTTCCGCAAATGTGGGTGAGCGAACCGTTCAACATGGGGTATTTCTCCTATTATCCGATGATTCTCCTCGTGGTGGTGTGGTATTTCCTTTATCGTTTCGAGCTTTTTGAGAAAGTGTCATTTGTCATTGTCACCGCTTTTTTCATCTATTACCTGGTTTATATCTTTGTTCCGGTTGCCGGTCCTCAATTCTATTTCCCTGCCATCGGTGAAGATAAAGTGGCGCAAGGCATATTCCCTGCCATCGGCGATTATTTCCACCACCATCAGGAACTTCTCCCAGGTCCCGGATACGAGCATGGCTTTTTCTATAATCTGGTGGAAGGTTCACAACAAGTGGGTGAGCGTCCCACGGCAGCCTTTCCAAGTTCGCACGTGGGCATGTCTACCATTCTGATGATTATGGCGTGGCGTGGCAGTAAGTGGCTGTTTGCCTGCCTGTTGCCTTTCTATTTGCTGCTTTGTGGGGCTACGGTATACATTCAGGCGCACTATCTTATTGATGCCATCGTTGGCTTTTTCTCTGCTTTTGTACTCTACATCCTAGTGACGTGGATGTTCAAGCGGTGGTTTGCACGGCCGATGTTCAAGTAGGGGCACATATTCTGATGCAAAATGAAATATACACTCTGGCTGATTGCCAGCCTTATCTTTTTGTTTTCAACATTTGTTTCCTCTCACTTTGGTGTAATTTTATTCGGAACAGTATTCTAAAGAATCTTGTAGGAGACTTAATAAGAAAGATGTGGAGCAATGGAAAGTTTCCATAAACCTTCTACAAATATTTTGCTTGATAAGATTTAATTCTTTCCTTTGTTACCTGATAAAGATGAACTATGAAAGCAAAATTTGGAATAATATTGTGGGTGTTGCTTCTCTCTCAATTGATTAATGCACAAACGTTTGATGGTAAAAGCCTTTTGTTTGAGAACTTATCTGTCAACAGTGGCCTTTCGCATAGTGACGTTAATGCCATAGTACAAGATAGAGATGGGTTCATGTGGTTCGGCACTTATAATGGACTTTGCAAATATAGCGGTAAAATGACAGTTTATCGAAGTGATAATTCTGCTTTGTCCAATAATCGCATACTTTCACTCTATGCAGGAAATGATTCATTGTTATATATCGGTACAGAAACGGGGGGACTTAATATCTATAATCTCAATAATAATAGCATTACCGCTTACAGGAATAAGGCCGGTGATGAGACTTCATTGGCCGGCGATGTAGTCAATAATATATTTGAAGATAGTTCTCACAGAATATGGATTTGTACAGACTCCGGTTTGTCTTGTATCAATCGTGGGAAAGATAATAGCATTTCCTTTACTTCTTTTTATCCGGAGGATTTTCAGGGACTGATTATTTGTGGTATGGAGACGGAGCCCGGAAAATTTATTATAGGTGCGACTTCGGGGATTTTATCTTTTGATTCTAATATTGGAAAGTTCCAATTTCTATATCGTGATGACATTGATGCCCTTACAAGATGTATCATTAGGCTGTCTTCGGGTGATTATCTTGTAGGATCGTCACTCGGACTTTTCCGCTTGTCCGGTGATTTGAAGAATATTACTCGAATCTCTTCACAAAACGTATTGTCGCTGTTGCCGGATGTGAGGGGAGGGGTCTGGATGGGAACATTTAATGACGGGTTATATTTTTTTGATAAAGATTTGAACGCTATTGCCCACTACAAGGCAGATAATACTAATCCTAATAGTATCCGTGGGGATGAACCCAGAACTCTTTTTGTGGATAAATCGGGTGTCTTATGGGTTGGGACAATTGGTGAGGGAATCAATAAGACAAATATTTATGATAAGCCTATTCAGCTTTATACAGCTTCTTCCGAAAGCGAATCGGGACTGAATGTGAATAGAATTATTACTTTCACGGAAGACCGGAATAACCTTTTATGGGTGGGTACACGGGGAGGCGGAATTGAAATCATGAATCCCAAAACTGGGAAGTTTATGAATTTGAACCGACGTAAATCGGTTAATCGGCAACTGGCGGATATCTCAGCTTTCTATCAGGATAAAAATGGGGCAATGTGGGTAGGAACCTGGAGTGGACTTTATGTGATTCCCGCTTCTCAGGTAGCTTCTATTTTGGAAACGGATAAAGTGAATTTTGACATAATTGATATTGAACCCCAAGGAATATACTCTAGCGTATATAAGATTGTGGAAGATGCTGATAACTATTTGTGGATTAGTACTTCTATTGGAGTCTATTGCTATATGCCCGATTCTGTGAATTATTATCGGGGGAAAGCCGTACATTATACATCCGGGAAAGATAACCGGTTGCACATATCCGATAACTTTGTAACAGATATTTTGGTTGATTCGCATTCTACCTATAAAACAATCTGGATTGGTACGCGCAAAGGACTGGATAAATTGATGTTTACTCCGGAAGGGATAAAAATTGAATATATTCTGCCTGATGGCGATAATGGATTTTGTGGTGAATTCATTTCTACCATTCATTTGGATAATAAAGGTGAACTTTGGGTAGCCACTTTGGGTGGGGGACTTAATAAAATGCTATCAGGGCGTTTTGATGAGTCGGTACCTCGTTTTGAAGCATATAATAATAAAAACTATCCATTTGTGAACAATGAATTTGAATCTTTGCAAGAAGATAGTTATGGCAATTTCTGGATAGGAGGTTATGGAATTCTTCGCTTCAACCCTTCTACCGGAGACACTCATTATTATACGGTAAAGGATCGCCTTCAGAGTAACTCTTTTAAGATTTGGGCTTCTTGCAGGTTGAGAAATGGTAAGATGGTTTTTGGTGGGGTGAATGGATTTAATATTTTTCATCCTGATAGCATTAAGAATAATCAAGTTGTTCCCCAAGTGGTGTTGACCGACTTTAAGATATTTAATCACAGTGTAGCGGTTGGGGATACCATAGGGAAGCACGTTATTTTACCTCAATCTTTGGTACGCTGCAAAAATATAGAGCTGGAATATGACCAGAACAATCTTACTTTTGAATTTGCCGCGCTTCATTATGTATCTCCGGAGCATAACCAGTTTCGGTATCGTCTGGAAGGAGCCGATAAAGAATGGCAATACACTCAGGGTAAGCAAGCTTATGCAACCTATACAAATCTCCGTCCGGGAGAATACAATTTAGTTATTTATGGTGCCAATAGCGATGGGGTGTGGAATGAGACCGGTACTTCGTTGCAAATAAAGATACACCCGCCTTTTTGGCAGACTAATTATGCGTATGCTTTTTACATCTTTATGTTTATATTGTTCTTGTACTTATTTCAACGTTCAGTCATGCGTAAGTCGGAACAGCGTCATCGTTTGGAAATTGAACGTAAACTGTATATTGAAGAACAAAAGAACTATGATGCCAAACTTAAGTTCTTTACTGATATTTCTCACGAAATTAAAACTCCGCTATCGCTTATTGCCGCGCCTTTTGAAGAGCTGCTCAGTAACCCCATGCTGGGGAATCAGACTAAGAGCAGGCTTAGGCTTATGAGTCAGAATGTGCATCGCTTGATGAAGCTTGTGGAACAGATTATGGATTTTCGAAAATATGACAACAGTGTGATGAAAATGGAAGTGGTGGAGACTGATTTTGTTCCTTTCATAAAAGAGATAGCGGCTTTATTTAAGTTGGCTGCCGCCCAACGCCATATTACTATTGAATGTGACCTAGGAGAACAGACACTCCCACTATATGCCGATAGGGAAAAAATGGAAAAGGTTTTTATAAACTTATTATCCAATTCTTTGAAATTTACTCCGGATGGTGGAAGGATAAGGGTTAGTTATACCGAAGATGCAACTTCCGTTTGTTTCTGTATAGAGGACAATGGAGCGGGAATCGCACCGGGTGATCTTGAAAAGATATTCGACCGCTTTTATCAAGGTTCTAATTCCGGGAGTAAGGGTGGAACAGGAATCGGACTTGCTTTGTCGCGCCTGATTATTGAACAGCATAAAGGGCGTATTTGGGCTGAATCGGAATATGGACAAGGTTCCAGATTCTATTTTTCCCTGTTGAAAGGAAAAGAGCACTATTTGCCGGAAGAGATTGTGGATAAGTCTGTCAATGAATTATCTACAGATGCTTATAATGTTGTAAGCAACTTCACCGAACCATGCGCAGTAGAGGTGGAAGAGGTCGGAAATTCCTTAAATAAGGAAACCACCATTTTGATTACGGAGGATAACGATTCTTTGAGGCAGTACTTGGCGGAAGTTTTGGGAGTAAAATATCGTATATTGGAAGCCCCTAACGGGAAGGTAGCTTATGAAATTGCCATTACGGAACTACCGGATCTTGTTGTTACGGATATTATGATGCCTGAAATGACGGGGCTGGAGTTGTGCAGTAAACTTAAGGAAAACCTGAATACTTCCCACATTCCTGTTTTGATGCTCACTGCGAGGGATGTCGTATCATATCAGATAGAAGGATATAAAACAGGAGCTGATGCTTATGTTACCAAGCCGTTTAGCGTAGAGTTACTGAAAACTTTGATAAAGAGGCTCATTGAGTCCAGGCAACAAATGAAAATGCAGTTTCAGAAACAGATAGAATTGAAACCTTCGGAAATTACTGTCACTACGGCGGATGAACGCTTATTGAAGAAATGCCTGGAGGCTATTGAAGAACACATCACAGAACCTGAATTCGGAGTGGATGAGTTGTGCGCTGAAATTGGTATTAGCCGTCCCCAGCTTTACCGAAAGATTAAATCATTGACCGATATGTCTGCCATTCAGTTTATTCGCAGCATTCGATTAAAACGCGCGGCTCAAATACTGTTGCAAGATAACTCTTCTGTCAGTGAAGTAATGTATTCTGTCGGGTTCAATAATCTCTCTTATTTTTGCAAAATATTCAAAGAAGAATTTGGCTGTTTACCCAAAAAGTTCAAAGAAAACCACGATTAATAGTGGTAAAACCGCAAAATTGATACTTTATGAACGATTTGTAGTACTTTCTACTATGAATCGTTTTGTTTTATGAGCTTTTCTGACTGATGTCATAGTATCAAGAGTGCTAACTTTGCCTTCGTTGAACCAATTAAATCTATTAGGTATGATTAAATTTACGACACTTAAAATTGTTTTATTACTCTGCTGTTGCAGTCTGATTCTTTTCTCATGCAACGATGATGAATGGAAAAGTAACATTCATGAATTGAAAGTAAAGCTGGAAGGAGAATCGGCTATGGTAAACACGCCTTTCGAATTTACCGATCTCTCTTTAGGATTGATTTCACGGGTATGGACTTTTGAAGACGGCAATCCCTCTTCATCCAGTAATCCTGTAGTTAAAGTTACTTTTACCAAACCGGGTATGAAGAAGTACACATTAACATTGCAATATGATAATGGAACTACCGAATCCAAAGAATTTTCCATTGAGGTGAAATCTGTATTAAAAGCAGAAATAGAGGTGCCTTCTATTACCCCGATGGGGTGTGTGAAGTTGAACGAACCGGTTAAATTCCTCTCGGAAGTAGAGTCGAATGGCGAAGAAGTGAAATATGAATGGACATTCCTGGGCGGTTCTCCGGCTACCTCTGCTGAGGCTTCGCCCACAGTGACGTGGAATAAAAAAGGATATGCTAATGTAGAATTGAAGGTCACGCGTATATCAGACAACGCCCAACTGAACCTGAAGAAGGAAATTCATGTAGGAAACTATCCGATGCTGCGTACTATGACGGAATATGATACCGATAGCTGGGCGGCCGAGGCAGGTAGTAAAATAGGTGCCTGGATTGTTTGGGACGGAAGTGATAACATTTTCGGCCAGAATGTGGTGGTACGTTCCAACGGTGGTGCCGACGGTACCGGCCATGCGCTCCAGATTAAATATAACGGAAAGAGCGACTGGCAGTTCTTCCCGCGCGATATGTGGGTATCTAATGCCAAATTGCATAAAGGTCAGAAGTATGAATTTTGTTTCTATGCAAAGAGTGCCAAGCCTGCTAAGATTAACGAACTGATTCTTATCAATGCCGCCTACGATTATATGTATGACGGGGTTGCTCAAGCAGCTATTGCTACCGATTGGGCTAAATTCTATCCTGATATCCCGCTTACTTTCCAGTCATCCGAAACACGTTTTGTTTCTGAAAACGGACTTGACCTTACCAGTGAATGGAAATTATTCCGTTATGAATTCACGGTGGGAGATAAAGATATTAACGGCAGTCCGGTTCCTGATATCCTATTGAATACATACCCGTTCTTCATTTTCGGCACGAGCAACGGAGTAGTGGATATATTTATGGATGAAATTGAAATTAACCTGCTGGAAAACTAACTTACTATTCTGAATATAAAATATTAAAGATATGAAAAACAGATATTTAGTATTGATGTGTTTTGCCTTGCTCAGTTGGACCGCAGGCGCACAGATTAAAGTAACGGGAAAGATTAGTGATAACACCGGAGAACTCATTCCGGGAGCCACTATCCAGATTAAAGGAACCGACACGGGATGTATTTCAGATATAGACGGTAATTATATCATTACAGTACCCAATCAGAACGCTGTATTGTGTTTCTCATTTATCGGTTACAATTCTCAGGAGGTTACGGTAGGCAGCCGTACACGAATTGATATAAGCCTTGAACCTACTTCCATTGGTATCGACGAGGTGGTGGTAATCGGCTATGGTTCTACCCGGCGTAAAGACCTGACCGGTTCGGTGTCGTCCATAAAGAGTGAGTCGATACAAAATAAGCTTGTCACCTCTTTGGATGATGCGTTGGCTGGCGGAGTGGCCGGCTTGATGGTACAGTCCAGCGGAGGCCAACCGGGTGCCGCCTCTAACATGCTGATTCGTGGCGCCAATTCATTGACCGGCTCTACACAGCCGTTAATCGTCATCGATGGTTTTCCTATGTTCGATGCCGGAACTTCTTCCGGTGGAGGTATGTCTGACAAAAGCGGTTCGATGAGTGTATTCTCATTGGTCAATCCTGATGATATCGCCTCAATTGAAGTGTTGAAAGATGCATCCGCCACTGCTATTTATGGAAATCGTGGTTCTAATGGTGTAATTTTGATTACTACCAAGAAAGGACGCAAACAAGCAGGACATGTTCAATACAGTACTTATTTCGGTATGCAGGAGCTTCCACGAAAATATGATATGATGAACTTTCAGGAGTATGCCCAATACCAGCATATTAAGAATCCCAGTAATAGCATGTTTACCAATCAGACTACAGGAGAGGCCTATCAGTTTGACCCGAACTTACGTTCCATAGACTGGCAAGACGAGATTTACCGTACCGGATTTGTTCAAAACCATTCATTGTCCGTTTCTAATTCCACAGAGAAAGCCAATTATCTGGCATCTGTTTCATATATGCAGAATCAATCCATCATTAAGAATACAGATTGGAAGAAGCTGACAGCGAAGGTTGCCGTTGACTATAATGTTACAGATAAATTGAAAGTGGGTGCTGATATTAATTTCAGCCAAATCAAAGATGAGGGCATTCCTTCCGGAGGTGGCGACGGTACTGCTCTGGGGGCTATAATCGGTGCTATGCTGGCGCGTCCGTTTGTTCTCGACGAGACTACTCAAAGTTACTTCCGCCGTGCCGGAGTTGGACAAAATATTTTGGATTCCGATATAGCCAGTTATAAAGATAATCCGCTGAATTTGATTGAAGCGGTACAGATGGATAAGATGATTCATAGAACAGTTCTCAATGGGTATGCACAATATAATATTTTGAATGATTTGGTATTGAAAGTAACGGCAGGCTATGATGTTTATAAACTGAAAGACAGGCAGTATTATCCAAAATCAACACCAACCGGTAACTTGAACGATGGACTGGGTGTAATAGGAAGTGTTGACAACACAAGCTGGATTAATGAAAACACATTGACATGGAGTCCTGTGTTTGGTAATCATCGCCTGAACATCATGGCAGGTGTATCGGAACAAGTGTGGAAAGGAGCAACCGACCGTACAGAGTTCTCTTCATTCGATAACGAATCTCTAGGCTACAACAATGCACAGATGGCTAAGAACTTTAAGTCCTATTCCGGTTCCAATGAAACTCATTATGTTTCCTTGATAGGACGTGCCAATTACTCTTATAAAGGCAAGTATATGGCTACATTCACTGTTCGCCGCGACGCCACTTCGTTGTTTATCAACAATCGTTGGGGTACTTTCTACTCCGGAGCACTGGCCTATAATCTTATGGAAGAGGAATTTATGAAGAATATCAAAGCAATTTCAAACCTGAAGCTGCGTGTCAGCTTAGGAGAAGTAGGTAACTCGAATGTACCCACTACAGGTGCCTATGCCCAGTTGTACAATACTAATCAAAGTTTTGGCAATCAGCTATCTACCGGTTTGTCGCCCGCCAGCCTTGCCAATGAAGACCTGAAGTGGGAACGGACGCAGGAATGGAACTTCGGATTGGAACTCGGACTCTTCAAGGATCGTATCCAATTCTTGGCAGATTATTATATAAAGAATACGAAAGACCTGTTACTGGAAGCTCCCGTTCTTAATATTTCAGGATTTGAGAAGGCATGGCAAAATATCGGTCATTTGCGTAACCAGGGTATTGAACTTTCGCTTAACACAACGCTTATTGACCGCAAGGACTGGTTGTGGACCTTCAATGCCAATTTTGCTATGAACCGTTCTAAAATCGTTAAATTGGGACAGA
>ULTJ01051866.1_pt1 | contig 18684 bp, 15 predicted proteins | sample 1957491 | NCBI WGS metagenome assembly ULTJ01 (sample SAMEA4835731, study PRJEB28245) | human gut metagenome | biome: gut microbiome; material: fecal sample | place: Denmark | collected 2008 | reverse complement strand
CTGCCGCACTGACAGTGTGTTCCGCACATGCTGACGAAGGAATGTGGTTATTGCAACTGATGCAGCAACAAAATTCCATCGATATGATGAAAAAGCAAGGATTGAAACTGGAAGCAGACGACCTTTACAATCCTAACGGTGTATCCTTGAAAGATGCTGTAGGTATCTTCGGTGGAGGATGTACCGGCGAAATTATCTCTCCGGAAGGATTGATTTTGACAAACCACCACTGTGGTTACGCATCCATCCAGCAGCACAGTAGTGTAGAGCACGATTATCTGACTGACGGTTTCTGGGCAAAGAACCGCAGTGAAGAGCTCCCCACTCCGGGATTGGCATTCCGCTTTGTTCATCGCATTGTGGACATCACCGACCTTGTAAACTCCAAGATAAAATCGGGTGAAGTAACTGAAACAAATGCCATGACTTATCCTTTCCTCCGGAAACTTGCCAAAGAGGAATTAGAAAAGAGTGACTTGAACGGCAAACCGGGTATCGAAGTAAAAGCGTTGCCTTTCTATGCCGGAAACAAATACTATTTATTCTATTATAAGGTATATAACGACGTACGTATGGTAGCCGCTCCGCCCTCATCTATCGGAAAATTCGGTGGTGAAACGGACAACTGGATGTGGCCCCGTCACACCGGTGATTTCTCCATGTTCCGCATTTATGCCGACAAAAACGGAGAACCGGCAGAATACTCTGCTGATAACGTGCCTTTGAAGACTCCTAAATACCTACCCATTTCCATCAAAGGATTGCAAGAAAACGACTATGCCATGATTATGGGATTTCCCGGAAGTACCAGCCGTTACCTCACTCAATCGGAAGTGAAAGAACGTATGGAAGCTGATAACCAAGCCATGATCGATATGCGTGGTGTACGTCTTGAAGTCCTGAGAAAAGCAATGGAAGCCAGTGACAAGACCCGTATCCAATACGCCAACAAATTTGCAGGAAGCAGTAACTACTGGAAAAACTCTATCGGCATGAATAAAGCCATCATCGACAATAATGTGTTGGGGGCTAAAGCCGAACAAGAGAAGAAGTTTGCCGAGTTTGCCAAAGGAAAACCAGAATATGAAGGTATCGTAGAAAAAATCGACGCCATCATTGCAAACAGAATGCCGGTTTACCGCCAATTGAATTATCTGTATGAAGCCTTGAACGGAGCTATCGAGTTCGGTAGCCCATACATGGTGATGGATAACATCAAAAAGGGTATTGAAGAAAAGAACGACTCTCTGCTCAACGTATCCAAGGCTCAACTGGAAAAAGTATACAACGATATCCACAACAAAGACTACGACCATGAAGTGGATCGTGCTGTTGCCAAAGCTATCCTACCGGCACTTGCCAAAGCCTTGACACCGCAGGAACTGCCTACTTTCTATCAAACAATTCAAGATAAGTTCAAAGGTGACTACAACGCTTTTGTCGATGATATTTACGATAATTCAATTCTTTCCAATCGTGAGAACTTCGACAAGTTTATGAAGAAACCCACAGTAAAGGCTATCGAGAAAGACCCTGCAACCGCTTATTCACGTTCCAAAATAGAAAAGAGATTTGAAGTTGCACGCGAATACCAAAAACTGAGCGGTGACCTGGAGTTGCTCCACAAAGCTTATATCCGTGGCTTGGGTGAAATGAAACTGCCTGTTCCTTCCTATCCGGACGCAAACTTCACCATTCGCCTGACGTATGGCAACGTGAAACCTTACAGTCCGCGCGATGCCATACATTATAAATATTACACTACCACAGATGGTATTCTTGAGAAAGAAAATCCTGAAGACAGCGAGTTCGTTGTTCCTGCCAAGCTGAAAGAATTAATTCAGAACAAAGACTACGGACGCTATGCCATGCCTGACGGAACAATGCCTGTTTGCTTCCTTACTACCAACGACATTACAGGCGGTAACTCGGGTAGCCCCGTTATCAATGCCGAAGGTCAGCTCATCGGTACGGCTTTCGACGGAAACTGGGAATCATTGAGCGGTGATATCAATTTTGATAATGACCTGCAACGTTGTATCAACCTCGATATCCGCTACGTGCTCTTTATTCTTGAAAAACTGGGAGGCTGCGAGCATCTGATAAAAGAAATGACCATTGTTGAATAAAAACAATCTTGTGTAAAAAAAATATATAACAGAGATACACTGGGTATATGACAGAGATGGGGGTGTGCCAAAACGCTAATAAGCCAATCATTCTGTCATGCTGAGCGTAGTCGAAGCATCTTCTCCCTATGTGAAAGGAGAAGAAATCCTTCGACAAGCCCTGGATGACAAAGCGTAATGATAGTGAATTTTCCTTTTGACACACCTTCATCTTTGTATATTGCAGAAGTATTCTCCCTCTCTAAATACTTTTTAATGTACATTTATATGAGAAGAATTCTATTATCATTATTCCTTATATTTGGAATTCTTTCGGCATACGCCGACGAGGGTATGTGGATGCTTACCGACCTCAAAAAACAGAATGAGGTCGCCATGACAGAACTTGGGCTGCTGATACCTGCCGAAGAAATATACAATCCTAACGGAATAGCGCTGAAAGATGCTGTCGTACACTTCGGCGGTGGCTGTACAGGCGAAGTTATTTCAGCCGAAGGGCTTGTTTTGACCAACCATCATTGCGGATACGGAGCCATCCAGCAACATAGCAGTGTAGAACATGATTATCTAACTAACGGTTTCTGGGCTATGTCCCGTGATGAGGAGTTGCCTTGCAAGGATCTTACCATCACTTACATTGACCAAATATTGGACGTGACGGACTATGTGAATGCACAATTAAAGCAAGATCCCGACCCGAACGGTACCAACTACCTTTCTCCCAAATATCTGGGAATTGTAGCCAAGCGCTTTGCCCAAGCAGAAAATATCAAAATGACTCCGGGTAAAAAGCTGGAATTAAAAGCTTTCTATGGCGGAAACAGATACTACCTATTTGTAAAGACCACTTATAGTGATATCCGCATGGTAGGTGCTCCTCCCTCCTCCATCGGTAAGTTTGGAGCCGATACGGACAACTGGATGTGGCCCCGCCATACCGGTGATTTCTCCTTGTTCCGCATCTATGCCGACAAGAACGGGCAACCGGCAACTTACAGCAAAGACAATGTACCGTTACAGGTAAAAAAACACCTCACCATCAGCCTTGCCGGTTATCGTGAAGGAGATTTCACATTTATCATGGGATTTCCCGGACGCAACTGGCGGTACATGATTTCCGACGAAGTGGAAGAACGCATGCAAACCACGAATTTCATGCGCCACCACGTGCGCGATGTACGCCAAAAGGCACTCATGGAGCAGATGTTGAAAGACGATGCCGTGCGCATCCACTATGCCAGCAAATACGCGTCTTCCGCCAATTATTGGAAAAATGCCATCGGCATGAACGAAGGTCTTGTACGCTTGAAAGTACTGGATACCAAACGTGCACAGCAGGAACAACTTCTTGCCCGTGGCCGTGAAAAAGGTGACAGTACTTATCAAAAGGCATTCGACCAAATACGCAACATCGTGAAACATCGTCACAATGCCCTTTATCACCAGCAAGCCATTCAGGAAGCCCTGATTACCGGGCTCGATTTTATGCGCATTCCTAATACGGCAACATTGATTGCCGCACTGAAAAGCAAAGATAAAGCACGTATAAAAGCAGCCTCCGACAGCTTGCAGATAGAAGTCGACAAATACTTCGCATCTGTGCCTTTCCCCGAAGTGGAACGGATAGTAGGTAAGAAAATGTTGCAGACTTATATGAAATACATTCCCGCAGAACAACGAATCGCCATCTTCCAGATTATCGACAAGCGTTTCAAGGGAAACAGTGATGCTTTCATAGATGCCTGCTTTGACTATTCCATATTCGGCAGCAAAGAGAATTTCGCCAAATTCATCCGCAAACCCAGCCTGTACAAGATTGCCAATGATTGGATGACTTTGTTCAAGTTCTCCATCACCGACGGGTTGCTACAGACCACTATCGCTATGATGGATGCCAACCGGAACTATAACGCCGCCCACAAAGTATGGGTAAAAGGTATGATGGATATGAAACAGGACGCAGGTATTCCCATCTATCCGGATGCCAACTCCACTCTGCGCCTGACATACGGAAGTGTATTGCCATACGCCCCTGCCGACGGTGTGGAATATGAGTATTATACCACTCTGAAGGGCGCTATAGAGAAGGAAGACCCTGATAACTGGGAATTTGTTGTCCCTGCCAAGCTGAAACAGTTGTATCAGGCAAAAGACTTTGGACGCTATGCGATGCCCAACGGTGAAATGCCCGTATGCTTCATTGTGAATACGGATAATACAGGCGGTAACTCAGGAAGCCCGGTATTCAACGCAAAAGGCGAATTGATAGGTACCGGCTTCGACCGTAACTACGAAGGTCTGACGGGTGACATAGCATTCCGTCCGTCTTCACAGCGCGCAGCGTGTGTAGACATCCGGTATACCCTGTTCATTATAGATAAATACGCCGGAGCATCGCACATCATCAAGGAGTTAACAATAACAGAATAAAAAGGTCTGAACAAAAACGGACTGTTTTTTGTTATGTATTATGCACATTAAAAAAGAAAGGAAAATAATATGGAAAAATTTGAAGAATTAATACAGTCAGAAAAGCCCGTTTTGGTAGATTTCTTTGCTACATGGTGTGGACCTTGTAAAGCTATGCACCCTGTACTTGAAGAGTTGAAAGAAGAAGTTGGCGATACCGCCCGCATCACTAAGATTGATGTCGATAAACATGAAGAGCTTGCAGCTCAATACCGCATACAAGCCGTACCTACGTTTATTGTATTCAAGAAAGGTGAAGCCGTATGGCGCCATTCAGGTGTAATCAGCGGTAAAGACCTGAAAGCTGTTATTGAACAAAATTCATAATTGAACGAAATGAAGAAATTTATAGCTATAGCCACTCTCATCTTTACAAGCGTATTGACCTACGCTTGTACGGATGGAGCCAAACAAAACCAAACGGAAAAGAAAGAAGCTCAAAGTGGAGACGTAGTCGTAATGAATAAGGATATGTTCATCAAGGATGTATTCGATTACGAGAAATCCAAAGAGTGGAAATACAAAGGTGACAAACCGGCTATCATTGACTTGTATGCCGACTGGTGTGGTCCTTGCCGTATGACTGCTCCTATCATGAAAGAATTGGCTAAAGAATATGCCGGTAAAATCGTCATTTATAAAGTCAATGTTGATAAGGAGAAAGAATTGGCTGCATTGTTCAATGCTACAAGTATTCCTCTTTTCGTGTTTATTCCGATGAAAGGAGAGCCTCAACTGTTCCGTGGAGCAGCTGATAAGGCTACTTATAAGAAAGCAATCGATGAGTTTCTGTTGAAACAGTAACTGCTGTCAACAAGAAGTTAACAAAGTAGGTCGCAATAAATTAACTTCGCAAATATACGATGTTAATTTATTGCGACCTACTTTGTTAACTTGATTCAGATAGAAGTGTTAACTTCTTATTTTCATTCAATGCACATCTCTTTCCACAAACCTCCGTGCAATTCCATCACAGTTTTGTAACCAGCCTTCTTCAACGCCTGTAATGCTTCGGGACGTCCGTTATTAATCCGTTCAGGATAGTGCGAATCGCTATTCACCTGTATGCGAATACCCAAATCATGCAAGTATGAGAAATAACGTTCATTGGGATAGAACGTGCCTAAATCATGATAGGATTTGGTATTGATTTCAACCTGATAACCGCAACGGGCTATCGCCGCAAAATACTCTTTGACAAGCGCATCATACCACGGTTCATCCAACAAACCGGAACGATAACAGGCAGCATTGTAATGCATCTTGTCTGCATGTCCCACGATATCAAAGCCACCTAATTCCAACATTCTCATCAGTCGGGCATAATATAAACGAACCACCCGTTCCAGATTTCCACCAAAGTGCTCATCTACGATTTTACGGAATATATCTGCCGGTACATCGACATCCACCACTTCTTCTTTGTCATTATATAACAGATGCACGGAACCAATACGATAATCCAGCGGCAATTCACGAAAACGAGTTATGGAAGGATTGCTTTCTTCATTCAGATAATCAATCTCCAAACCGATATACAATTCTATTTGTCCGGCATATTTGGTCTTCAAGCGATGAAACTCTGCCAGATAATCGTCCATGCAATCCCATTCCATGGTCCATGCCGTGGGAAAAGGCAACGGGGCATGAGAAGAGAAGCCATACGAGGTAAACCCCTCACTCAAGGCAAAACGAACAAAGTCCTCCATTCCGGCACGTCCGTCACAATACAAACTATGGCTATGATAATTCGTCAGATTCATCTTTTTCTACTTATAAGCCTATCCTTCTATTTCACTAAGTTCGAGCCAACGCAATGTCTTTTCATCAATTAAATCAGCCAGCTCGGGCAAACGTTTGGACTTCTCCGTAAGTTCGTCAACGGAGAGAGCGCCGCTACACAAGGCTTCTTCGATGGATTTCTTTTCCTCTTCCAGCGTAGCTATTTCCTGTTCGAGCTGTTCAAACTCACGTTTCTCTTTAAAAGACATACGACGCTTTTCATTCAAACGCACTTTAGCCGTTTTGTCTTCCTGAGATTTAACAGCCTCTTTCTCCTTTTCCTGATGCGCCTTGGCGTCTTTCCAATCACGATACTGCGTGTAGTTACCGGGAAAATCACGGATATCCGCCTGACCATTGAATACCAACAAGTGATCTACCACTTTATCCATGAAGTAACGGTCGTGACTCACCACGATGACACATCCTTTAAAGTTCTGCAAATATTCTTCCAGTACATTCAGCGTAACGATATCAAGGTCGTTGGTAGGCTCATCCAACACAAGGAAATTGGGATTTCGCATCAATACTGTGCAAAGATATAGACGACGACGTTCACCGCCACTCAACTTATAAACATAGCTATGCTGTGTCTCGGGCGTAAACAGGAAATGTTGCAGAAACTGTGATGCGGTCAATTTCTTTCCATTACCCAGCTCGATGACTTCGGCAATATCCTGTACTACATCAATCACTTTCATCTGTTCGTCAAACTGCAACCCGTCTTGGGAATAATAGCCGAAACGCACCGTTTCACCTATATCCAGCGTGCCACTGTCCGCCTTCTCCTCTCCCATCAATATTTTAATGAAAGTAGATTTTCCCGTTCCATTGTTTCCTACAATACCCATCTTTTCGTAACGGGCAAAGATGTAAGAAAAATCCTCCAATATCTTCAAGTCACCAAACGACTTATACAGATGATCTGCTTCAAAAATCTTACTACCGATGTAGGATGCTTTGACGTCCAACTTCACATTATCATTATTGAAACGTTGTTTGGCAACTTTCTCCAATTCATAGAAAGCATCCTCCCGGTAACGGGCTTTATGACCGCGAGCCTGGGGCATACGTCTCATCCATTCCAATTCGGTACGATAGAGATTGTTGGCACGTTCCACTTCTACAGTCTTAGCTTCTATACGCTCTTGACGTTTCTCCAGATAATAACTGTAATTGCCTTTATATTGATAAATTTGTCGATTGTCTATTTCGACAATTTCAGAACAGACACGATCCAGGAAATAACGGTCGTGCGTCACCATCAGAAGGCTGAGATTATTGCGTCGCAAATATTCTTCCAACCATTCCGTCATATCAAGGTCGAGGTGGTTGGTAGGTTCATCCAGTATCAGCAAATCGGGTTCTGTGATAAGTGTATTGGCAAGCGCCACACGCTTTAACTGACCGCCGGACAATTGTTTTACCTGCTGATTGAAATCACGAATCTTTAATTGCGAAAGGATTTGTTTGGCCTTTTGTTCGTACTCCCACGCTTTTTCATGGTCCATACGGACTAATATCTCGTCCAACCCGTGATGTCCTTCGGTTTCCATGCATCGTTCGTACTCCTTAATCAGTTCGACCGTACTATTACCATGATGAAAACAAGCTTCAAGCACAGTTAACTCTTCAGGATACTGCGGATCTTGTTCCAAATATCCTATCCGCAAATCACGCCGGAAAGAGATAGTACCGTTATCATACCCTTCCTTACCGGAGAGGATATTCAGCAAAGTAGTTTTCCCACTGCCGTTCTTGGCTATCAGACCGATACGCTGTCCTTCCGACAAACCAAAAGATATATTTTCGAATAAAACCAGGTCACCAAATGACTTAGTCAAGTTTTCTACTTGAAGAATTGAATTTACAGCTGCCAAATTAATTGATAATTGAAAGTTTATAATTGATAATTAATTGGTTAGGAGAAGAGGTTTTGGTAGGTTTCCGCCAAGTTACATGGTTCTCCGGCTTTTACTTTACTCCACGCCAATTTCATGGGGTCTATCAAAGCACCGGTAGCAACATTCAAAAGCACAGGCACTTCTCGATTTCCATCAACCAACGTACGCCACTCCATACCGTCTACCTCATTGGTCAGAATAACACAAAGGGTGATACCCATTGCCAACCATGCCTCTTTCTTTTTAGCTCCGATACTACCGCTATCAATGATTTGCTGCATGTTGGTGATATCCTCCTCCTGTCCCTGGAAATCTTTTTTCAATTGCTCTTTAACTGTAGTGTTTACCCACTCGTAAGCTTCATTAATCTGATATATCTCGGAAAGGCGCACGGGAATTATCTCAGCCGGATATTTCAGGTTTTCCTTACGCACCTCCAGGGTGGCAATTACTTTTTCCGCTTCAGCTACCGTCTCTCCCTTTGAAACAGTGAACGAACACTCAAAAGCAACATCATCGATACCTGCAACCCAAAGATGAGACGTATAATATATGCCCTCTTCTTCGAACATTTCTTTACTATATGCGCAGTCCAGCCCACCCACATTGACAAGGGTAGCCGAAGGATTTTCTTTCAATTCCTGCTGAACTGTCTCTTTACCGTATGTTGCATTGCCTTTATATGCCGAGATACGGAAGTTACCGGTCCACTCATTAGGGTTATAAAACAGGAAGGAGCCTTCCCCATCTTCAAATTCGTTCCAGTCAGCCGGATATGTCATGGAAAACCATGCTCCCGGAGAAATAAATTTCTTGCCTTGTTCCATATTAAATTGTCTAATATTTGCAAAGAAGCTTATCTTCACTATTTCTTGCAAAAGTAACATTACCACCGTTGATATGCAAACAATCGGAACAAAAAACAGCCGATTCTCACGAACCGGCTGGTTCAATCATCATCTATGAATGAAGACTGTTTAGGTCTCCAATATTTTAATTATATTTTATAATCTTAAATTTGAGTACAAAGATAAACAATGAAATAATATACACACATCATTTTAAGATATTTAAAAGAACATTCTCTAAACTAAAGATGTCGACTATTTAAAACATCTTAAACCTCAAGCTTTCATCGGAACAAGTAGTGTATTCTTAAATTCACCCACATATTTTAAGGATTATATTTCAAACATCGTTTGAGTACAAAAGCAAGTATATTATAATTTACATATCAATTATAAAGGCACCAAGATTTCTAAATTAATTCACATGTTGGCAAACAAATCCAAACAACAGAGCTTATGAAAGAAATTATTGCCTATCAATAGTGTCACTTGGATTGTTTGGGATGTCTGCGCCATATTCAGCTATAGCCGCTGATATTGAAACTGAATGTTTTCTATTTTCCTATCGGTTGTATCTTTCTCCGGACATCTTTTGATATCTCCAAAAACATATAATTCAGCTTCCCGGAGTGAATACCCTCCTCATTCTGCTTATACTTATTATTGGCGTACTCCTTGGATTTATCAAAAGTGATACGCGACATCTGATTCTGTGATTTTCCAACCATTGTAGAATCCAATTGTTCATCCGGGAAAAAATCATCCAAATCAACATCACCAATCATAGTTGTCTCAAGAAAGTTCATGTCTTTATGATTAGAGTCAGTATAATACCCCACAAACATGTGTCCGGGAGTACGTACCAATATCGGCTCGATGTTGATGGCGCGAAGCAACGAAGCAAACAATACACTACCATCCACACAGTTTATCTGTGAAGACTGCAATGCATCATCAAACGTACGGACGCGTTGTGAGAAGACCACATTACTGGACAGACTTGTATTCGACACCGAACTGTAACGGAATTTACGTTTCTGCAATATATTCCATAAAGCATACACCTGTTTATCCACTCCTCCGGCTCCACCCTGATAACCCAAAAACCGATTTACGATACGAGTATCCAACGCCTCACGCAGTAATTGGTCTATCATCGGATTTTCCTCATTGACGTATGCGGCAAAGAAAATGCCGGTATCATGAAATTTTGTACCATTCGTTACGTATCCCAACAAGCACTCATTGATGCTACGTACAGAAAATGTGCGTACACGCTGGCCAAGCTCTTTTCCATTCATTTCTACCGTGACAGCCACACTGATAGGTTCAGCCTGATTATTATTTTTCAACGCCTCATAATTCCAGATAATATCAGGATATATGATATATTCCGTCCTCGGTTTTTCCAATACAAACTCTGATACGGAACGAGAGAAGAAGGGAGTTTCCGCAACCTCCACCCTTACCTTACTATAAGCCTTTCCCGAACGTATCCTGACAGCAATGCAAGATTTAGGATTTCCCACATACATCGAATCAACCGGTACAATGACTTGCGCATCCGTAGTAGCTACCGACAAGATACTCGAAGGAAAAATATTTCCTCCCAATTCATCCGCTATCTCAAAACCGGAACGAAACGGAGCTACATTCAACCAAATAGAGCCAATCACCACTATCGCCAACACAGCTATCACTATCGGTAGGCGCCATTTATGAGGCCCTTTATACATATTTATCAGATTCTTCATACGACTTCCCTATTTTTCATACAAAGATATAACATTTTATTTCATGTTTTTCCTATACCACCATTGAATATACCTCTGTACAAGCAATACGCTGTATCTTTATGGAAACACCTGTTTCCTTTTATAAATGTAATGATAATGTAACACTTGTTTCATTTCCCCGTAACAAAATTGCCTCACTTTTGTCGAAGAAAAGAAATAAAGTTTAACTTTGTGATAGGAAACTATCAGTTCTAGTCACATATAAATAAAAATGCAATGAACGAATACCGGATTTTAGTAGTGGACGATGAAGAAGATTTATGCGAAATCTTAAAGTTCAACCTGGAGAACGAAGGTTATGAAGTAGATACGGCTAATTCTGCCGAAGAAGCTTTGAAGATGGATATCAGCGGCTATAACCTTTTATTACTGGACGTAATGATGGGGGAAATCTCCGGATTCAAAATGGCAAGTATGCTGAAAAAGGATAAAAAGACCGCTAAAGTCCCCATCATATTTATCACGGCCAAAGATACCGAAAACGATACAGTGACGGGGTTCAACCTGGGAGCGGATGATTATATATCCAAACCATTCTCACTGCGTGAAGTGGCTGCGCGTGTCAAAGCAGTATTGCGTCGTACACAACAAGAAGAAACGGAACACGTACCGGAACAGATTGTTTACCAGACACTGGTATTGGACATTATCAAGAAGAAAGTAAGCATAGACGGAGAAGAAGCGCCGCTCACCAAGAAAGAGTTCGAAATACTACTCCTTCTGCTACAAAACAAAGGACGTGTATTCTCACGGGAGGACATATTGAGCCGCATCTGGAGTGACGAAGTATATGTGCTGGATCGCACCATCGACGTCAACATCACTCGTTTGCGCAAAAAGATCGGTATTTATGGTAAATGCATCGTAACTCGTCTAGGATATGGATATTGCTTCGAAGCCGAATAATGACAGGCATTTTCTGTCTTTCAGCCGGAAATTATTCCTTTCGGTAATCTCGTTGTTTCTTGTATTCGCCGCTTGTTTCATGGCTTATCAATATCAACGGGAAAAGGAATATAAGGTAGAATTGCTTGATACGCAACTTCAGGATTACAACGAACGCCTGCAACAGGAAATACGGAATATTCCCGACAGTCTGTGGACTCCCTTGCTCGATAATTATACTTCCCGATATGCAACAGAGGATCTTCGTATCACCATCGTAGATTTGCAGGGGGACGTATTATATGACAGCTACAACAAAACCAATCACAGCCGGTTCAACAACCACATCAACCGCCAGGAAATACAGAAGGCACTGAAAAGCGGAAAAGGATACGACTTGCGCCGTACTTCGGAAACCACCGGAATGCCCTATTTCTATTCCGCGACTCTTTATAAGAACCACATTATCCGTTCGGCATTACCCTATGATGTCAACCTGATGAACAGCCTGGCAGCAGACCCACATTATATCTGGTTTACCGTCATCGTGTCGTTACTATTGATGTTCGTCTTTTACAAATTCACTTCCAAACTCGGTACGGCCATCAATCACCTGCGCGAATTTGCCAAACGTGCCGATAAAAATGAACCTGTTGAAATGGATATACAATCGGCGTTCCCTCACAATGAATTGGGGGAGATATCCCAACACATCATCCAGATATACAAGCGCCTGCGTGAAACAAAAGAAGCCTTATACATCGAACGCGAAAAGCTGATTACCCATTTACAAACCTCACGCGAGGGTCTGGGGGTATTCACCAAAGACAAAAAAGAAATACTCGTAAACAATTTGTTCACTCAATACAGCAACCTGATTTCCGATTCCAACCTGCAAACAACGGAAGAAATATTCTCTATCTATGAGTTCCAAAAGCTTACGGACTTCATCAGTAAAGCGCAGAAACGCCCGTCGGACCGGGAAGAGAAACGTATGTCCATCAATATCAATAAGAACGGACGCATCTTCATTGTGGAATGTATCATCTTCCAAGACTTAAGTTTTGAAATCTCTATCAATGATATCACCCAAGAAGAAGAGCAGATACGCTTAAAACGACAACTGACACAAAACATCGCCCACGAACTGAAAACTCCCGTGAGCAGCATTCAGGGATATCTGGAAACCATCGTAAACAACGAAACCATTTCCCGGGAAAAGATGCAGACTTTTTTGGAACGATGCTATGCCCAAAGTAACCGTTTAAGCCGCCTGCTGCGTGACATTTCGGTATTGACACGTATGGACGAAGCCGCCAATATGATTGACATGGAGAAGGTGGATATCAGCATGCTGGTTACTAATATTGTCAATGAAGTATCTTTGGAGTTGGAAGAAAAACAAATAACGGTTGTCAATTCCTTAAAATCAAATATACAGCTACGCGGCAACTACTCGCTCCTTTACTCCATTTTCCGTAACCTGATGGATAACGCCATTGCTTATGCAGGAACCAATATCCATATCAATATCAGTTGTTTCCGTGAAGACGATAACTTCTACTATTTCAGCTTTGCCGACACCGGAGTAGGCGTATCACCGGAACACTTGAATCGTTTATTTGAACGTTTCTACCGGGTGGACAAAGGACGTTCGCGTAAACTTGGCGGCACCGGCTTAGGACTGGCCATCGTAAAGAATGCCGTCCTTATACATGGTGGAACGATATCTGCCAAGAATAATCAAGGTGGAGGGCTGGAGTTTGTATTTACATTGGCAAAAGAGAAATAAACATTCCCTTTTGCCAATGACATAAATTGAAGACTGTTTATTTTGATTTCTTTTTCGCGTAATCTGATGGAGACATGTTGAAGTACCCTTTAAACTTCTTACTGAAATATTTACTGTTATTAAATCCCAACATAATGGCAACATCGGTCACATTATTCTCTTTAAAAGTCAGCAACTCTTTTGCCCTTTCCATTTTAAACGCAAGAATATAATCTTCGGGAGGACATCCGGCTATTTCCTTTATTTTGGAATAAAGGGCAGAACGGCTCATTCCTACATCGGCACAAAGCATTTTAATGGTATATCCTTCCACGGAAATATTCTTCTCCAGACTTTCCTGAAGTTTATTCAACAGTATGAAATTGTTCGTCATCTGACTCACCGGCTTAGTGATAACAGAGGAACTTGCATTTCTGAGAGACAAGTATAACCGTTTGTGTAAAAACCGATGACTGTTTATGAGCATACATATATCAGTCCTGAATTGGCAAATATCAGTTGTTCGCCACTCCAAGCGATCAGCGCCGCTTTCCATGTGCGACATATAACTTTCATTATCGTCGGCATCCACCAGAAGAATAATCGGAATATCTGACATCGCTACATCAGTTTTGATACGGGAACAAAATTCATCACCAGGTATTCCATTTATGTCCTCATCCACAATGATTACATCAGGTTTCCGGCAAACGGAAAACTTTATTACCTGTTCGGGACTTTCCAATATCGATGTTTCAAAATACCCGGAGAGGGATTCACTTAAATAAGTACTGAATTGTTCGTCTGCTGTCACCAATAAAACACAGCGATTATCATCCGTTTGGGAAAACCGCTTACTACTTTCAGAGGGATATGTACCGATTGAATAACTCTCATTATCATCTGCAACAGTATGCTCTACATCTGAATTATTGTACTCCAGATAACTGTAGTTCATGGGAATAGTAATTAAATTTAGCGCCTGCCTCATTTTCCATGATATCGGTTCTATAAAAGTATAGTACAGAACAGGCTTGAGCTGATTTCGCAATAACAAAATCGGCATACATAGCTGATGAATAAAGCTAATAGCAAATTTGAATTTTTCACGTGGAATGAAACATATATTATTCTCCAACTTAAGGTATATCACTAGAAAAATAGATATCCCCATCACAAAACCATGTGTAGGAGTCACTGAGTTCAATAGTAATAACTCTGATTGAATTACATCGGCGGCTTGAGTGCCGTCTGCCAACTGGCCTCCACCATCAAAAAGAATGGAGGGCCGAAAACTTAACAATAAATCTAAATTGATAATTTTCATACTAAAACTGAATAAAGTTAATTAATTATTTTTACGATAAATCACAACATATCAACATGCTATTACATTTATCAGAATCCAGTGCAAGTATAGAAACTTTTATTATAACCAGATGGGTGCAATCTCTTAATTTTATGGGTAATATTTCTCTAAATATTTGCCTACAGATACAGCAATCGAAGATTTTACAAAAAGCGCTTTTTTATTATAAAGTACATATTTTTATCATGGACATGCAACACATATCCCCAACAATATTACTTCATTTTTTAATTACATAATACAACAAGTGAACAGAATTTTAAAGTCACAGATATTATGAGACTACAAAATTTTGTTCAATGCAGAATTTATATATTTGAATATTTATATTGGATAGTCGAAAGATGTCTATGCAAACTTAATTACACTAGCGGAGTATAGAACCTATTACGTATAGCTCTATGTCTAAATAGAAAATTTATGCTTAGGATAGTATAAATACTAATAATAAGCCATCATAAATGTAAGATGCAGACTCATCGCTGAGTCTACATCACATTTTAACGAATGTCTGATATCAGACACTACTACCACGTTTTCTTTGTTCTCAGAGTTTAAAACTCCCACAAAGGGAACTATCACCATAGCTTAATTCTATAGTGTATTCCTCACCTGGTGTTGCATTAAGGACGAAAGAATAAGTTTGATTGGCTGAAACACTAACAACGTCAGAATATACTACGTTATCATCTACATCTTTGATTGTAATCTGAAAATCCTGTATAGATATATAAGAATCTATACTGATTATATTACCATCAATGGCGGCGGTTGGTTCAACAGATATTGAACGCCTATCTATTGAACGATCTTCAGCATAGCCACGATGAAATAAGTCCACTGTGACTTTTTCTGCCCAACAACTTATACAAAAGAGAAAGCAAACACAAATTAAAAACGAACGCTTCATTGTTTTTCTTAGTTTTTTTAGTTATCTATTAATATATAATTTTTTATTGCTGCAAAGAAAGGAATGTTTTCTCAAATAATAGTTTTTATGAGTTTACAAAAAGTGCACAATATTGAAACACGCAATAAATGCAAAAATATTAGAGTTAACAAAAGATTAATAAAAGCACATTATCTACCTCATAATGAGACAATAAATTCATCCCACATTTTTGGCTCTCCTTTTTTATTAAAGAATTTCTCATAAAGTCTCCGACGTACTAAAGAGACTGACGGTTTAGTATGATTGGTTAGTTTTGCAATATCAACAGGTTGTATATTTGCTTTTATCAAAAGCGATACTTGAAGTTCATAATGACTTAATTTATAAACGCTATTAAGTTTCTCTGTGAAACTCTCATAAATTTCATTCACTGTTTTCTCCAAAAGCTCCCATTTAGTATCGTCCATTTTGTAGTTCTCCGATTTTATTTGCTGCTGTATATAGCAATATATATCCGATTTAAAAAGTTTCACCCATTTTTCCCGTTGTTCATCAGCATCTATTTCTGCACGTTTTTGGGCGTAAAAAACCATTTCCTGTTCTTTTAAAAGTCGCTCCTTTAACTCACTATTAGTATAATCTGCATCTTGTAATTTCCTTTCCAGTTCAATTATCTTCTTCCGATTTTCTTCAATAAACAACGAGCTTTTCCGATATTGTTCTTCTTTCAGACGTTCACTTTTGTTTAATCGAATTATAAGCAATAATCTTTTTCTTCTATTATATTGTTGATAGATAATACCCAAAACAACACCCAACAACAAAAAATAAATAATAAACCGTGTCTTCCTCTATTACTTTCTGTTTTCAAACGAGCGTTCTCTTTTTCACGAAGTTGATAATTATATAAAGAATGCATTTTTCGAATAGTCTCAGCATTAGTAATTTTATAGATAGAATCATCATATTGCATATACTGTTTAAGAAATCTACACGCATCTATGGAATTTGCTTTTTCTAATGATATTCCAGCCAATCCCCAACATGCATGCCTTTTTGCATAAATAGTACCGATATCTAATAGTTTCTTATAACAGTAGACAGCAGAGTCATTATATCCAGTCTGACGATACAATTTTGAAGCTATGGAATACAAGCTACTTAAAGCAGTCTTATTAGTAGTCTTATATGAAATCTTCAGAACATTTTTAGCCTTATCATACATCTTTAACTGAATATATATACTTGCTATCTGTCCTTGCAGCATTTCTATTAAAAACGAATCTTGCATACTACATGCCAAATCATAAGACTTTTGATAATAATACAAAGCACTGTCTAACCTATCGCTTCCCCGATAAGCATCTGCCATATCTCTTAAATCATATACCATTCCTTCGTTATCTTCTCTTGACACATCATATTTGTATGATTCTTTAGATACTTTCAATGCTTCATCATAGAGTTCTTGATATAAAAATAATGTTCTCATTTGACTATATATGTTGCTTTTCAAGTCAGCATCCATATTTACATTTGCACATGTCATTGCCTTCTCCAAATAATCCAACGCCTGTGGCGCATCCCCTAAATCCCTATATACCCTAGCTGCATAATAATACGTTTCCGGTAAATATCGGTCATTTTTATCCATATAATAATGTAAGACTGGAAGGATCAGGCTATCTGTAGTATGGGGAATATAGGCTTTATCGTTTGCCTTGATACAAAGCAAGTGATAATACATTCGAGTCCTTTCGGATGCGGTGGCAAAGTCGTTCTTCAGGCTCCGCAATAACACAACCGCGCTATCAGGGTTAGCATTGGCGAGACTGTCCGCCACCACTAAAATCCTAGGGTGTGAATTATCTTCGCATGCGCAAAAGCTAAACAAAGAAAATATTATCAATAAAAGTAGTCCGTTCGTTTTCATGTTTGCAAAGATAACAAGCATTTTGAAAAATGAGTTGTATTTATTGCTAAATCAATAGGACTCAAATTACAACTATTAATTTGTTTCATGCTATCAAAAAGGATATACCAATCCCTTTATAAAACGTATTCTTATGAGGAGAAAAGCGCACCCACCTATATGAAAAGTTATATCTCGTCTGCCGAGATACAAATCTTAGCGGTCGGGATGGACATCTTAGCAGCTAAGATGTATATCCCGGCAGCCGAGATGAAGCTTAATCACGGCTTGAAATATCTTCTTCAAGTGACAGAGACTATCTTTTGAACAGACTTACACCTTCTTTCTAATAAGATGGTTCCACTGACGCTTCATACAAGCTCATCCAGTTTAAATTCCCGTTCATAAGCTTGCTTTCTCCCAAATTCTTCTTATCTTTGCAATGCATTGGTTTGCCATTTTTCTTTCAAAGATGGCAATTAAAAGGGAATCAGGTGTAAATCCTGAACAGTCCCGCTGCTGTAAGTTTCACATAATGTTGCAGACAATGAACCCTCTATGCCACTGGAAGCATGCTTCCGGGAAGGCGCCTGTAACAGAAACAAGTCAGAAGACCTGCCATGCAACTATCTATCATTGCTTTCGAGGAAAAAGCGTTGAGTCTAATGAAGCCGGACCAATCGTCCACATCATTTCATTCATCAAACCTGATTCAGAGAAAGTAAAATTAGAATAAACTCTGCCAAGTTTATTTGAACAGTGTCCGGCCGAAGTGATTTCGCCCGGACATTTACTTTACAAAAAGAAAGAAAAAGATTGTTTTATATCTATTTTATCACTATATTCGGCACACCAAGCAAGTAATAGAATTACTTTTCAATAACCTATTGTCAAATACTAAAAAAAACAGATTATGGAAATCCCATT
>ULTJ01032148.1_pt1 | contig 18726 bp, 18 predicted proteins | sample 1957491 | NCBI WGS metagenome assembly ULTJ01 (sample SAMEA4835731, study PRJEB28245) | human gut metagenome | biome: gut microbiome; material: fecal sample | place: Denmark | collected 2008 | reverse complement strand
GCTACGGGCGCGGGCCGTCGGGCGAGGTGTGGAAGCTGGAAAACGAGCTGTTTGGTCTGGTCGATACGAGCGCGAAGGTACTGTCCGACAAGCCGCTGTTTTTCCTCATCAACAGTTACACGACGGGTTTTCAGGCCAGCGTCCTCAGCAATATGCTGATGAAGTGCGTCAGCAGCCGCCATGGGGGCATTATCGACGCGCAGGAGCTTTGCCTGCCGGTGACGACGGGCGGCGTGCTGCCCTGCGGCGCAAGCGGAAGGTGGTCGGCCAAATGAACGAATTCCCGCTGCATCAGCTGGCGAATATCGACGTGCAGTATGAAGATAACCACGTCATCGTCGCTGTCAAGCCGCCGAATATGCTCTCGCAGGCGGACAAAACGGGCGATACCGACATCCTTTCGCAGCTGAAGGAGTACATCAAAATCAAGTACAACAAGCCCGGCGCGGTGTATCTGGGGCTGGTGCACCGGCTGGATCGCCCGGTTGGCGGGCTGATGGTCTTCGCGCGCACGAGCAAGGCGGCGTCCCGGCTGTCTGCGCAGATGCGTGAGCACGAGATGGGGCGCGAGTACCTCTGCGTCGTCGAGGGGCGCGTCAAAGACCGCTTCACCTGCATCGACTACCTGAAAAAGAACGAGTACCTCAACAAGGTCGAAATCTGCGACGCGGACGAGAAGGGCGCGCAGCTGGCGATGCTGTCCGGCGAGTGCCTTGCGCGCAAGAACGGCACGGCGCTGTGTGCCATCCGCCTGCAAACGGGGCGGAATCACCAAATCCGCGTGCAGATGGCGAACATGGGCGCGCCGCTGTGGGGCGACAATAAGTACGGGCGCGGCATTGCGGGGCAGCAGATTGCCCTGTGGGGCTACCGGCTGGTGTTCGAGCATCCGACGCGCAAGGAAATCATGACCTTCCAGAACCTTCCGTGCGGCTCCATCTGGAACTGCTACGCCGAAGAACTGACCGACATGGCCATCCGCTTCAACAACTCTGCCGAAGCGATTTTGAACCCCGACATCCCGGACAACGGAGGAATTGAGCCGTGACACAACCTTTTTCCTATGAACTCAAGCACATTTGCAAGCAGTCTGGCGCGCGGCTGGGCGTGCTGCATACGCCGCACGGCGACATTCAAACGCCGATTTACATGCCCGTCGGCACGGCAGCGTGCGTGAAAGCCATGACGCCCCGCGAGATGGAGGAAATCGGCACGCAGATTCTGCTGTCAAACACCTACCACCTGCACCTGCGCCCCGGCGAAGACCTCGTGCAGGAGGCGGGCGGCCTGCACAACTTCATGGACTGGCATAAGCCGATTCTGACCGACAGCGGCGGATTCCAAGTATTTTCGCTTGCCGGCATCCGCACGATTAAGGAGGAGGGCGTGACGTTCCAGAGCCATCTGGACGGCTCGCGCCACTTCATCGGGCCGGAAGAGTCGATGGATATTCAGCAGAAGTTAGGGTCGGATATCTGCATGGCGTTCGACGTGTGCAGCCCGTACCCCTGCGATTACAACACCGCGAAAATCAATATGGAGCGCACCCACCGCTGGGCGGAGCGCTGCAAGAAGCACCACACGAAGGAAGATCAGGCGCTGTTCGGCATCGTGCAGGGTGCGTTCTACAAGGATTTGCGCATTGAGAGCGCCAAGACGCTGGCGGATATGGACTTCATCGGCTACGGCATCGGCGGATTGTCTGTCGGTGAGCCGAAGCCCGTGATGTACGAGATGCTGGATGAAATCGCGCCGTACATGCCGGTCAACAAGCCGCGCTACCTGATGGGCGTCGGTACGCCGGACTGCCTGCTGGAGGGCGTGCTGCGCGGCGTGGATATGTTCGACTGCGTGCTGGCGACGCGAATCGCCCGCAATGGCACGGTGCTGACGAGCAAGGGACGCGTCGTCGTCAAGAACGCGCAGTACGCGCACGATTTCGGCCCGATTGACGCCGAATGCGACTGCTACGCCTGCCAGCATTTCTCCCGCGCGTATGTGCGCCACCTGCTCAAGGCAGGCGAAATCACCGGCGGACGGCTTGCGTCGATTCACAACCTGCGCTTCCTGATTCACCTGATGGAGCAGATTCGCGAAGCCATTGCCAACGACTGCTTCCTTGATTTCCGCAAAGAGTTCTATTCCAAGTACGATATGTCCCGTAATTTCTGATGTTTCCTTGCACTCCCGCGCCGAACGTGGTGCGGGGGTGTTTGTCGTTTTTGGAAAAGTGGCGGAAAATCGCGAAAAAGTGGACTACCATGCAACCGCGCTTCGTGGTATGCTAAAAATGCCGAAGAAATTCGGGACAGGCATCGAATACACCGGTTACGCGACGCCTGCCGCGGAAAGCCCGCCCCCTTCCACTTATTGCGGTTTGCTTTCCGCCCCACAAAAGACACGCTCCGGACGCAGCCTGCACCGCTATGCGTCCGGAGTGCAGTCTGGGGAAGCAGAGCACGGCAGAGAAAAATCGCAAAATGGGCGGAAGGAAAAAGGAGGAAAAGGAAATGAAAAGATTCTCACGCTTGGTAGCGGCTATGGTGGCGCTGGCTTTGGTGCTGACGGGCGTTGTCTTTGCGGAAACGCAGGGGACGATTGCGGAGCGGTATCAGGACGCGCTTTCGCGGCTGGAACGTTACTTGATGAACCTGCAGGATGATTCGGTGAACATCACGACGCTGGCGGAAGATTTCCAGAAACTTGGCAATTACGAGGGCAGCAACGCCTTCTATTACTACACGCTGGGGCTTGCGGACGCGTCGGCTAATAACTACACGCTGATTCCGATGTATATCGACGCGCTTGTCATCAACACGAGCTTTGATGAGCGCCTGACGAACCTCCGCGCGAACGGCGTCAACATTCCCAGCGTTGCGGAATGGGCGGCGTACCTGAATGGGCGCGTGGCGGAAAACGAAGGGAACTACGCGGAAGCGGCGGCGCAGTATCAGCAGTGCCTGAACTTCATGGACGCGCAGAACCGCATTCTGTATGCGCTGGCGTGGAGTCGGCAGACCTCCGCGGCGGCGACACCTGCCCCGACAGCGGCGCCTACGTCTGCGCCGAATAACGCGAACACGACCGTGACGGTCTATCCGCCGACGCTGTATGCCAACGTCAGCGGCAAGGCGGTTAGCTTGGAGTGGACGACTGTCAGCGGCGCGACGAATTACAGCCTCTATCGCCGCCGCACCAATTACGACAAGAACTTCCAGTTGATTTACAGCGGTTCGGCGCTGTCCTACAAGGACACGTCGGCAAACGCGAACTACAATTATACCTACTATGTCGCCGCGACGACCAAGGAAGGGCGGCAGCTGTCCTCGAATGAGAAGACGGCGCTCATCAGCAGCAATTCCGCCTCGAACAACACAAGCACCACGACGACGAAGCCGCCCGTTACGAATCCGCCGGTGACGAAGCCGCCCGTCACGAAGCAGCCGGTGACGAATCCGCCGGTGACGAAGCCGCCCGTCACGAAGCAGCCGGTGACGAATCCGCCTGTGACGACGCCGCCGATTACGAAAGGACCTACACCTACGATTACGACAACGCCGACCCCGCCGCCGCAGTGGTCTGCATGGACGCAGTGGTCTACCACTCCGGTCAGCAGCAGCGCTACCCGTCAGGTGGAAACGAAGGTGGAGACGGAAACGTACTCGATTCCTGTGTACCATTACTCCCGCTGGCACTACTATAACACAGGTTACAACAAATGGTACTATTCCTATACTGAGTATACGGGTTCCAACTATAAGCCGGGTACTGGAAATTGGGAATACATGAGCAGCTATGAGCCGCTTTCTAAGAACGGAACGGCGGATGGACATCAGCGCTATGAAAACTACTGGTGGAACGAAACGGTCAGCTATGAGCAGGACAGCTACGAAGTGACGTACTACCGTTACCGCGACCTGCAATAAAATTCCGCATACCAAAGACAACGCTCCGGGTGCAAGGCAGCACGTTTTGCCCCCGGAGCGAATTTATTAGGCGGATAGGGGAGGAAATAGAGGATGTACATTCTGATTGAACTGGTGCCGGTGGCGACTGGAACGGGGTTTGGCGTTTTCTGCTGCGTTGTGCTGGGACTGGCGCTGCTGTTCATCATGGCGCAATATGCTATGACATGGCTGCTTGCGCCTGTGGCTATTACCATGACCCTGCTGCAAAATGAGACGCTTTGGTGGATTCTCCCGGCAGTACTTGTCGTAGGCGTGATTGTGAATTGGCTCTTCGCGACGAGTAAAGCGTGGTTTCCTTTTATGCCTGCGCTGCTGACGTTGGTGCTGGTGGCGATTTTTTGGGTTGTTGGACTGATTGTTGAGTTAATTATCAAAAAGTTCCCGACAAACGAACTCTGGACGCTGCTGCTCCTGCCGATTGGTATTGCGTTTTATGCAATTTTGGTTTACCCGCTATTCAATATAGTCATCGCCACTTCATCTGTAACAACTTTGCCGTGCGGCTATAAACCATGTTTGGGGGCGATTGCTTCGTTTGTGGGCATGGTGGGCGGCGCACTGTGCATTCAAGGTATGGTGGAGGGCGTCGTTGGCTGGTTTGGTGAGTCAAGTTTCTTGGAGAGCCTTCGGTTACAGCTGGATATAAATTTTATGGAATTATCGGTTCTGAACACTGTGGATATTGATGAGACGACTATATTACCGCAGCTGCAAGGCGTTGTGGATGCTGTCAAATCCATACCCGTCGGCTTGCGCTTCCTGCTGGGGCTGGCGGCAGTCATCGGCGGCGGCTTCTGCGAACATTACTGCGCCGATGGCAGCTCGCTGCTCTGATAAAAATTTTGCAATCTCCCCCTTGTCAACCGCCCCTAAATGCGCTACAATAAGTTTGACACGACAAACTTATTCGCGAAAGCAAGGGGAGGCAGGTTCATGAAGTATGCAGGAATGCCGATGGGCATGTGGATGCTGTTCCATCGCTCGTTTACGCATCAGCTGACGGCGGTGCTGGGGCAGTCGGCGGAATCCGCCAAGGCAACGGAGAAGGCAGCGAAGCAGGAGTATCGGCGGATTATCGCGCGCGTGCCGGATTTTGAGCCTGGCGACCGCTTCCAGATGAACCTCGTCAACTGCGCGATGCTCTGCGCGTATGTGCTGCATATGCCCAAGCGCCCGACTGTGCAGACGCTGACGGATTACTACGCGAAATCCATGATGACGCCCGCGATGCGCTGGTTCTGCCGCAAGAGCGGGAAGAACAAGTTCTCTGACAAGGACATTGCGGGGATGAAACAGGCGGAGAAGCTACGCGCCGCCGACCGCAACCCCTACTCGTGGAACATGGACTATCTGCCCTACGCGGACGGCAGCGGCTACGAGGCGCGGTTCTATAAGTGCGGCATCTGTGTGCTGACGAAGGAGCTGGGGCTGTATGACCTCACGCCTGCCATGTGCCGACTGGATTACACGATGGCGGAAGCAGGTGAAACGTCGGACTTTGTGCGCGAATACACGCTGGCATCCGGCGGACCGTACTGCGACTGCGGGTATCATAAGAAGCAGAAATAACGAAAGCGTCCCTTTCCAATGGCGGAAGGGGACGTTTTTTTCGCCGTTTTCGCTTTCTGGAAGTAGTATTATCGGCATGGTTGACAGTGAAGAAACGTTGATGGTAGAATATCGGTAGTACGCATACTTTTCATATTTGGTATGGTGGTACAATTACTTATTGAAATTGGAGGTAAAAACAATGGTTAGCATAAAGGAAATTGCGCACTATGGACGATGGTTTCCATATTGCAAAACAGACCATGATCTTTGGTGGTTTGACAAAAAAAAGTCTCAAATGATTGATGCTGAAAAATTGGGGAGTGTATTTGACTGCGATGTTCATTCGCTGCCGAGCGTCATTGCTCAATGCTATGGACACTATGTTCCTTGCTTTCGTGTAGATATTCCGGCATTGGAGATGAAATATGCGCAGGTTTATTTATCTCGAAAGACGGTTAAATTTTTATCTCAATTATCTGCAAAGGATATGGATCGTGAGTTCCTAATTGCGATTGAAAAAGAATTCCTTGATACAGATTGGTATAGATATGAGTTGGCACATTTAAGTTCAGCAGCTGAAGAGTGGTGCAAAGAAAACCATATCCGTTATACGGATTGAGAAAATACAACTTTTTATGTTTGGTAAACTGTGTGTGAAAAATGTTCGTATCGTATCAGGCTTCGTCAAGTATTTCGGGGATGATATGATACGATTTCCAAATTCACCGGCACCCTTTTGATTCGGAAATAGTATCAGGGCTTTTTCCCTTAATCGGTTGACGTTTCCCTTATTTTATGGCATAATTTAAGGGAAACGAGTGGGAGGTAAGGCAATGCGAGAATTGTTGCCCGCTGCATTCCACTTACGTTAGCCAGCACGAAAAGTTTGCGGCACATATCCCCAAATAGTAAAACCGTCCCGTTCCATTGCCGGAAGGGGACGTTTTCGTATTATCCGCGCACAAGCGCCTTATCAGTGAATTTGGGGAATACCATATGCACCCCCGCGAACAACCCGCCGCCAATCATCCCGCCCGCGAAATTCAGCAGCAGGTCATCCACATCCGTCATGCGGCGGATGAACAACTGGCACGTTTCGATGCTCAAGGGCAGCAGCAGGCACATCAGCGAAAGTCGCAGCGGATGGCGATACCGCTTCCACAGCAGCGGCAGGAAGAAGCCGTAGGGGATGAAGAGCAGGATGTTTCCCCAGATGTTGATGAGCATCTCCTCATGCCGGGCGTACCGCAGCTGCCGCGTAATGGTGCGGAACAGCCGCAGCTGAATGCCCTCGCCCGTCCGCAGCCGATGCAGCGCGGACGCCAGCATATCCCCCGGCGCAGCCCATGTGCCGCGCAGCACCAGGCACAGCAGCGAAAACAACAGCGCCGCGAACGCCATCAGGCAGCCTTCGTGCAGGCTCCAGTGCTTCCAAGGGCGGCGAATGATACACCATAGGGGCAAAAACACCGCCATCAGCAGGAAATATCGGTTGATGTACGCGCTCATGCTTCGATGCTGGACAACGCCTGCGCAAGGTCGGCAATCAGGTCGTCCTTGCTCTCCAGTCCGACGCTGATGCGTACCATGCCCGCCGGAATGCCCGCAACTGCCAGCTGCTCCTCGGTCATCTGCCGATGGGTGGAGGTCGCCGGATTCAGGCAGCACGTCCGCGCGTCGGCGACGTGCGTCTCAATCGCCGCCAAAGTCAGCCGTTTCATGAATGCCTCCGCAGCGGGACGTCCGTCCTTCAAGACGAACGATACCACCCCGCATCCGCCGCTCGGCATGTACTTCATCGCGCGGGCGTAGTACGGGCTGGACGGCAGGTGCGGATAGCTGACAGACGCCACCTGCGGTTGTTTTTCGAGGAACTGCGCGACTGCCATCGCGTTCTCGCAGTGGCGCGGCATCCGCACATGCAGGCTCTCCAACCCCAGATTGAGGATGAACGCATTCTGCGGAGACTGCACGCAGCCCAAATCGCGCATCAGCTGGCTGGTGCATTTGGTGATGTATGCCCCTGCATTGCCGAATTTCTCGGCATAGGTGATGCCGTGGTAGCTTTCGTCGGGCGTGCAGAGCCCCGGATACTTCTCCGCGTGCGCCATCCAGTCGAAATTGCCGCTGTCCACGATGACGCCGCCGAGTGCCGCGCCGTGGCCGTCCATGTACTTTGTCGTCGAGTGGGTCACAATGTCCGCGCCCCAGCGAATCGGCTGGCAGTTGACGGGCGTTGGGAAGGTGTTGTCCACAATCAGCGGAACGCCGTGCCGATGCGCCGCCTGAGCGAATTTCTCAATGTCCAGCACGGTCAGCGCGGGATTGGCAATCGTTTCGCCGAACATTGCGCGCGTGTTCGGGCGGAAGGCGCGGTCAAGCTCGTCGTCCGTCGCGTTGGGGGAGACGAAGGTGGACGCAATCCCCATCTTCTTCAGCGTCACGGCAATCAGGTTGAACGTGCCGCCGTAGATGGAGGACGACGCGACGATGTGGCTGCCTGCCTCGCAGATATTGAACAGCGCCATAAAGTTCGCTGCCTGACCGGAGCCGGTCAGCATGGCTGCGCTGCCGCCTTCCAGCGCCGCGATTTTCGCCGCAACATGGTCGCACGTCGGGTTTTGCAGGCGGGAATAGAAATAGCCGGACGCTTCGAGGTCAAAGAGCTTGCCCATGTCCTCGCTCGTGGCGTATTTGAAGGTGGTGGACTGGATAATCGGAATCTGGCGCGGCTCGCCGTTGCCGGGCGTGTAGCCTGCCTGAACACACTTGGTTTCAATGCGGTAATCGGACATGGGAAAAGCCTCTTTTCTTATGATTGTGGGTTATCGCAGTTCAATGTCTTCCACCGGGTAGATCTTCTCGTTCGGCTGCATCGTCCCTGCCGTCAGCAGGGGCAGGTGATGGCGCGTGTCGCCGCCCGGACGCGGGTCACGCCGCGTAATCGGCAGGTGCTTGCGCCGGTCGGGCTTTTGCAGGCGGCGGTTGTACAGCCCCGGCATGTCCTGTGTCACCATGTCATGCGGCAGCTGCTCCACCGTCATGCGGCGCGGCGGATCGCCCGAACGCCAGATGAACGGCACAAAATCCTGAATTCCGTTCATGACGATATAGAAATATGTGCCGATGTACCCCTCTTCGGGGTGCGCCATCATGTAGTGCGGGCAGGTCATCAGCGCTTTTGCCGCGTCGATGAACGAAAGCAGCCCGAAGTGGTCGATAACGCGCTGCATGGCGTTCGCCTCGTCCGACACTTGCCCCATGTCGATTGGATGCCCGGTCACGGACTCGTATGCTGCCGCTGCCTTCTGGTTCAGCCCGCGGACAAAATCCTCCGCATCCGCCTTTTCCAGCGCGCGGTCAAGCGGCAGGAAGCCGCCCAGTCCCAGCATTTTGAGGAAATCCGCCCCGCTGACGCGCCCAAGCGCCATCAGCAGCGCCATGCCGCCGATGATGCACGTCGGCGTATCGACCATCTTCCAGAGAACGGGGCGAATTGCCAGCCGTGCCTGCACGGATTTCTCGTCGCGCTTCCAGTTGTAGCAGCTTTTGCGCAGATTCTCCGTCGCCTGATATTTCAGGCACATGCCGAGGTGCACCGCCGCGCCGCAGTGGGGGACAAGGTCGTCGCTGTTGAGGACGTTATACAGCGGATAGGCGGATGGGTCGCGAACCGCCCTCCCCGCCATCACCGTGGGGGACGCGAAGCCGTAGCCGATAAGGTTGCGCGCGGAGATGCCCGTTTCGCTCATCTTCAGGTGCGCGTACACCTGCATCATCGCCGCGCCCTGGCTGTGCCCGCAGACCCAGAGGACGAAGCGGCTGTTCGGGCTGCGCATGTTCTGCAGAATGTCGCGCAGGGTGAGCTTTTCCAGCCCCAGCTCTTCCGCTGTTTCCGGAAAGGAAATTTTCTCCTCATTCGCCTCGAACTGCCGCGCGAGCTCCAGAAAGCCGCGGTGCATCCCGTCCTGCGTTGTCATGCGGAAATTGCTGAACCAGTCGTAGAAGCGTGAACCCGTGCCCATGAACCCAACCGCGACGACGTAGCGCCCGTCCAGCGCGGGATGGAGCATCACGACCGCCTTGCCGGTGGTGTTATTGCTGCTGCTCAATCGCAGCGCACCCAGCATCTGTCCCAGCGCGCTGACGGGTTTCAGGCGCGCGCGCACCCAGTATTTCCGCCACTCGGCGCTCAAGGGATTGTTCGGCGGCAGGGCAGTCAGTTCGCCATCCACCTGAATGGTCACGTCGCGCCAGCCGGCTTCGACCCACGGCTCAATCGCCATGCCGTACGCGGCGCTGGCGAGTTCGGCGCTCATGCACAGCGCTTCCTCGGACAGCGGCGGGCGCAGCTTGCCCCACGGGTCATGCGTCCATGGAAGCAGCAGCGATGCTGTCTGGGACAAATCGACGCCGGTTAGTGTCGTGGGTTTCTTTTCCTCTTGCTCCATCCTTCGCTCCTTTCCTTGCCGCTGTGCGGCGTACGTTTTGTTTGTTGGCAAGCAGGCAGGGATTACACCACCTGCCCATCATCCCCGCGGCGGAAATCCACCGCAAGCAGTTCCTCGCGGCTGATGACCTGCGTCCGCGGCGAACGGGTCGTCACGAACGACACCTGCTTGTCGTCGTAGCTCACAATGTGCGCATTGACTTGAAACAGCCGCCCGTCCCGCATGAACATCAGGCGTATCACCCGGTCATGCTCCACCGCGAAGCGCAGCAGACGCTCCATTGCCCATGTCCTCCGTTTCCGATGAGGGATGCACGGCGTAAATCGTCGCTTCCCAGTTGCTGAATACGCGCGTGAACAGGCGGTCAAGCGTATTGACGTCCACCGCATAGCTGCTCCGTTCATAGCTGCTGACGTAGATGTAGTCCACGTCGTACTTCTCCAGCAGGTCGAGGTTTTCCTCAGGGTCGGTGTAGAAGCTCGCAATGTCCATCTTGCGCTCGCTCGTGTCCAGCCCGTGGTAGTACAGCCACAAATCCGGCCCGCAGACGATGTTCTGCCCGGCGATGGACGCAATCGGGTTCAGGTGCTGCGTCCCGGTCATGTAGGTGGAATGCTCCGGCGTGTTGTCGCGGGCGAATTCTCCCGCTTCCACCGCCGACGCGGAAAATGCCTGATAGTTGCTGACGCACTCGCGCCAGAGCGTCAGCCCTGCGGACAGGAACACCGCAATCGCCGTCACAACCGCCAGCGCCCCGCGCCCGCGCATCCCTTTCAGCCGATGCCAGATCTCACGGCACCAGTCCGCCACAATCATGCAGCAAAGCAGCCACGCCAGATACATCAGCTTGTTGTTGTCGTAGATGTTCGGCTGAAAGCGCACCAGCTCCACCGCAAGGATAATCGGCAACGCGCCCGCGAACAGCCGCCGATGCTTCGGATTCCGCTCGAACAGCGCCAGAATCAGCATCAGGAACGGCAAGCCGATGTTCTTCAGGTAGAACCAGAAGTACAGGTCACGGAAGACAAATTCACCGTTTGATTCATACCCGTTGACCCAGTTGAGCCAAATTTGCAGGAAGCTGTTCCCGCTGCCCGTGCCTTGGAACACCTGCTCGAACGTGAAGCAAATCAGCTGCGGCGCGCTCAGCACCACGGCGATTACGCCATACGCCAGATACCACTGCAATTGCGACCAGCGCTCTTTGTCGTGAATCAGGTCGTACACCATCATGCCCAGCGAGCAAAGCCCCAGCGCGAGGAACGAGTGCGTGTGAATCAGCGGCAGCGCGCCTGCCCAGACCGCCAGCAGTCCTGTTTGCCGAATCCGCTGCGCAAACGCCGGGCGCTTTTCCGGCGCAAAGGACGTAAACAGCAGATAAAAGCACGGCAGCGCCATGCACCACCCGCCGAGGAGCGTCCGCTGCGGAACCATCAGGTCGGCAATCACGTTTGACCAGCGCAGGTTGTACGGCGTGGGCTGATTCGTCGGCGTGGCATAGTACCCGTCAAGAATTTCGCGGATTCGCTCGATGACCGTGCTGAACGGATTGTTCACAGTGCCGCCCGCAAGGTCGAAATTGTACAGGAAACCCAGACCTCCGTTCAGGAAGAACAGCAGCGTCGCGAGGATAATCGTCTTTTTCCCGGCGGTCATCTCCCGCGCCAGCACCATCACGCCCGTGAAGCACAGTGCCATCATCAATGTACCCGGCACGACAATCGCCCATTCCAGCGAGAAGCCCATCAGGTACAGCGACGTAGACAGGCTGTCCGTCAGGAAGGGATACGACAGCCGCTGACCAGGGAAAAGCGCGTAATCCGGCGGAAAAGCCGCGTTTTTCAGCGATGTGATGAACGACATGTGCATCGGCAAATCGCCGTAAGTGCTCTGCCCGACCCACCAGCCGCCGTCACTTCCGACGCGCAGGCAGTGCGTGTATTGCAGACAGGCGGAAAGGAGCGTCAGCGGCAGCACAACCATCAGCATCTGCCCGGCCAGCTGCTTTTCCCGCGTATCCCACTTTTTTACCGGCGAAGGGTCGCGCAAAAAGAAGCACCCCGCCGTCAGCCCTGCCAGCGGAATCAGCGCCAGCAAATGCGCCGTCCATGTGAAATCCACCGCGAACGCAATCAGCGCCGGCAGCCACATCATCAGCAGCAGCCCCAAGCTGACACCGAGCCACACGCGCGTGAGCAGCGACTTCCGCGGCAGCAGGAATCGCACGCATGTGCACCCCGCCGCGAGGAACAAAAGCAGATACAATACGCCAAGGAATGCGGTCATGAAGGAACTCCCTTCCAACGTGATGCAACAATTAGTCCACTAACAAAAAAAGCTGCTTTAACGCCCAAGAAACATGGGTGGCGAAACCGAAGGAATCCAGAGGGCAATCGCAGACTTCGTCTGTTTTCACTGCCCTCTGGTCGCGTCCGCAGACGCGAAATCCCCTGCGGATTCAGAAGCAATTACGCTTCAAAATACTTCTTCAACAGAGCAACGCCACCCTCGACATCGCGAAGGTCAACCACTTCGCACGCCGAATGCACATAGCGGCACGGAATCGACAGCGTGCACACCGGAATCCCGCCGCGGCTGGTCTGCATCGCGGACGCATCCGTCCCGCCGAACGGCAGCACCTCGCGCTGGGTCTTCACACCCGCCTGCGCACCCGCCGCCAGCAGCGCTTCCCGCAAATCCGGATTCGAGATGCTCCCGCGATCCATCACCTTCACGGCAATGCCCTCGCCGAGCTTAATGTCCGGCTGCTTCGTGCCGGGGGTGTCGCCCCACGCGGTCACGTCAATGGCAATGCCCTTGTCCGGCGCTTTCGCGAACGACGCCACCTTCGCGCCGCGGCAGCCGACTTCCTCCTGCACGGAGAAAACGGCAATGATGGTTTGCTTCGTCGCGCCGACGGTTTGCAGGAAGCGAATCAGCAGCGCGCACGCCGCGCGGTCGTCCATTGCGGGGCTTGCGACGCGGTTCGCCCCCAGCTGGAAGCAGTCGTTCGCGTACACGCACACGTCGCCAATCTGCACCATCGTCTCGGCGTCCGCCTTGTCCTGCGCGCCGATGTCCACAAACAAGTCCTTCATCGCCGTGTCCTTGCTCACTTCGGACACCACAACACCCTGCACGCCATTCGGGAAGGACACATGCCGCGTCAGGCTCATGGTCGGGCTGATACCGCCGACGTTCGTCACGCGCAGGAAGCCCTCTTTCTCAATGCCCGTGACGATATAGCCGATGTGATCCATGTGCGCGGACAGCATGATTTTCTCCGGATTCGCCTCCGTGCCGTTCTTCACGCAAATCAGATTGCCCAGCGCATCCGTCTCGATGCTGTCCACATACGGCGCAACCTCTTCCCGGATGACCGCCGCCACCGGCTCTTCCAGTCCCGACGGCGCGACCGGTTTGAGCACCTTCTTCAACAATTCCAACATAATTATTCTCCTTTACTGATAGGGGAGGCGCCAGAGGCTCTGCCTCTGGACTCCGGCAGGGGCGTTGCCCCTGCACCCCACAAGGGTCTTCGACCCTTGACCCATTTTCGCGATTGAGTTGTGCGCATTACCATGCAGTATGCGCGTGTTTATTCAGATAAAAATCCAGTAACATGGTGGTGCACTGCGAAGGGGTCAAGGGGGCGATCGCAGACTTCGTCTGTTTTCGTTGCCCCCTTGTCGCGCCCGCAGAGGCGAAATCCCTGCGTTACAGCGCTTTCACCAGCGCCTTCACCAGCGCAAACTGGCTCTCCACATCCGACAGCTTCACCACCGACGACGGCGAGTGAATATACCGGCACGGCACGCTCAGCACCACCACCGGCACACCCTCCCGCGCGCGCTGAATCGCGCCGCCGTCGTTGCCGCCGGATACGCTGTGCTTCACCTGATGCGGAATGTTCTCCTGCTTCGCCACGTCCAGCGCCTTGCGGAACAGCGCTCGGTTCGCAATTGACGCGCCATCCATGAACGACACCGCGACACCCTGTCCGGCTTCGCAGACGTGCGCAGTCTCCGGTACGTCGCCGAGGTCGTTGCACGTCGTGCCTTCCAGCACAATGCCGATGTCGGGTTCCTGCTGGAACGCTGCCCCCTTCGCGCCGCGGCAGCCGACTTCCTCTTCGGACACAAAGCAAGCCACGAGGTCAACCGGCAGTTCTTCTTGCAGCAAACGCAGCAGCGACAGGCAGCCGACGCGGTCGTCGAATGCCTTGCCGCACGCGAAGCCATCGCCGTATTCCACATAGTGCGTATCGAAGGAGATGTACGTCCCCATCGGGGCTTTGCGCTCGGCTTCGTCCTTGTTCTTCGCGCCAATGTCCACCAGCAGCTCGTCCATCGAAAGCACATGCTTGCGCTCGGCGGCGGATTGCAGATGAATCGGCACAGCGCCGATGACGCCGGGCAGCTTGTCGTCCCCGACGGTGACGCGCTTGGAAACCAGCACGCGCGGGTCGATGCCGCCTGCCGCGGCAATGCGCAGGTAGCCATCCTCCGTGGCGGAGGTGACAATCAGCCCCACTTCGTCCATATGCGCGCTGACCATCACGCGCTTGCGGGGCGCGTCGCCCATGCCTTCCTTCACGACAACGACGTTGCCCATGCGGTCGAGGACGGGCGCAAAGCCCAGCTTTTTCAGCTCATCCAGCAGAAAGCGGCGAATCGCCTGCTCATGCCCGGAAGGAGCGTTGATTTCCGTCAGTGTCTTCAAATCCATAGGTCATCCTCCCAGCTTTCGTCGAGTTCCGCGACGAAATTCGCCAGCAGACGCGCGCCCTCTTCCAGCGTATTCGGGTCAATCGTTTCCACCGACGTGTGCATGTACTTTTCCGGCAGGCTGAGCAGCACGCTCGGCACACCCGCGCGGGACAAGCCGATTTCGTCCGCGTCCGTGCCGGTGGAGCGGCGTGCGACGTTCGCGTTCAGCTTCACATGGTGCTTTTTTGCGCAGTCGATGAGCCGCTGATTGAGCTTCGGTTGCACAAACGGCCCGTGCGTGACAATCATGGCGTCAATCGGCAGGGCAGAGCGCGGCGGACAAGTCGGCGTTTCAGCAAAATCGACGTCCAGCACGACAGACAAATCTGGGTCAATCGCGAAAGCGGAGGTCATTGCGCCGCGCCCGCCGACTTCCTCCTGCGACGAGCAGACGAAATACACATCCGCGTCGCAGACCAGCTTTTGCAGCATTTCCGCCGCGCGCAGCAGAATCGCCACGCAGGAGCGGTCATCCAGCGTTTTCGATGAGAACTGATCGTTGAGCAATTCGCGGGCAGGCCCGTCGAAGGTTACCAAATCGCCGATGCGGACGAGTTCCTTCGCGCGGTCGGCGCTCATGCCAATGTCTACATGCAGGTTGTCCAGCGTGTAGTTGTTCGCGCGGTCGGCGGCGCTCATCAGGTGCGGCGGCAGCGCGCCGATGGTGCCGAACAGCTTCTCGCGCCCATGCACCCATACGCGGCTCGCGGGGAGAATGCGCGGGTCAACCCCACCGACATTGCCCAAGCGCAGGCTGCCGTCATCCTCAATATGCGTTACCATCAGGGCGATTTCGTCCAAATGGGCGCACAGCATAATTTTCGGTCCTTTGCCCTTTTTGTGCGCAATCACGCTGTACATCGCGTCCACCGTCACCTCGTCCACCAGCGGACGGAATTGTTCGGCAAAGTACGCGCTGACCTGCGCCTCATGCCCGCTGACACCCGGCAGCGCCGTTACGTCGGCAAGCAGCTTCTTGACATCCATCGTATGCCTCCTTCGATTGTGAAGAATCTACCGATTATATTATAGCATATTTCCTTTCTGATGTGAAGAGGAAGATGATTAGCCGCGACAAACAGCGATTTCTTGCCCGTTTGTCTTGCATGACGCGGCAGGGTGTGCTATACTGAAAGTGATTATTTTCCTGCTGCGAGCAAAGGAGTTTGCCATGCCAACGATGGATATGCAGGACACGAATCGCCGCGCGATGACGGCGCTGAACTATGCGAGCTTTCTGGACGACCGCCATTATTTGTCGCATCAGGGAATTACGGCGGAGCTTGTGCAGCGCCAGCGGTTGGCGAAAAGCCGCGAAGCTGCTGGATGAACTCGGCGAAATGCTGGAATTGACGGATGATTTCCTTGGTGCCTTTGCGCGTCTGGAAGATTTCAGCCCCCTTGTCGTCTCCCCAGAGGCGAAACCCAAATGGAATTGATTGCAAATGGCATAGGAAACAAAACAAGAGAGGGGTGCCCACAACGATGTACGAAGAATTGCAGCAGTGGATTGATGAGAGCCGCCGCATCGTGTTTTTCGGCGGCGCGGGTGTCTCGACGGAGAGCGGCATTCCCGATTTCCGCTCGCAGGACGGATTGTATCATCAGCAGTTCGCCTATCCGCCAGAGGAAATTCTGTCCCACACCTTTTTTGCGCGCCATCCGGAGGAGTTTTACCGCTTCTATCGCGCGAAAATGCTCCCCTTGGACGCGCAGCCGAACGACGCGCACCGCTTTCTGGCGCAGCTGGAAGTCGGCGGACGTTTGACGGCGGTCATCACGCAGAATATCGACGGCTTGCACCAGAAGGCGGGCAGCAAAACGGTGCTGGAACTGCATGGCAGCATCCACCGGAATTATTGCCTGAAGTGTGCGCGCTTTTTTCCGCCGGAGTACATCCGGGACAGTGAAGGCGTGCCGAAATGCCCCTGCGGCGGAATCATCAAGCCGGACGTTGTGCTGTACGAGGAAGGGCTTGATGATGCGACGGTTCGCGCGGCGGTGCGCCAATTGCAGCAGGCGGAACTGCTTATCGTCGCAGGAACGAGCCTGACGGTGTATCCGGCGGCGTCGCTGCTGCGGTTCTTCCGCGGGCGGCACATCGTTCTTATCAACCGCGACGCAACCCCGCTGGACAATCAGGCGGATTTGGTGCTGCATGAGCGCGTGGGCGAGGTCTGCCGCCATCTGTGCCCGACACCATTGGAGGTGGGGGAATGACGACGCTGGAGACGCTCTTTTCGCCCATGCAGAAGGAGAAACTGCGTCAAGCGGCATTGGTGCGCACATCCTGCCGGAGCTTTGCGGGTGCACCCGACACGGCGGCGTTCGCGGCGCTGTCCTACGTCGTTGGGCGGTGCGCGCTGCCCGGCGCACGCTTGATGCTGACCCCGGTGGACGAGTCGCTGTTCACCGGCACGATTTTGGGCATGGGGCGCATCACAGGCTGCAAAATGGCGGCGGTGGTCATCGCCTGCGGGACGGAAGCGCTCTGCCGCGTGAATGCCGGGATTCTGGGCGAAGCGTTCGTGCTGGAAGCGACGGCGCTGGGACTGGGGACGTGCTGGGTGAGCGGCACATACCGCCGCAAGCAGATTCGCCTGCCGATGCAGGAGAATGAGACGGTACTCGCGGTGATTGCGGTCGGTGTGCCGGAGAAGCCGCTTCAAGCGCCGGAGAATCGCCGCCGGAAGCCGCTCGACAAGCTGATGAACGCTGTTCCCGCGGACGGCATGATGCTGGATGTGGCGAAGCTGGTGCAAATTGCGCCGTCGGCAATGAACATGCAGCCGTGGCGGATGGAAGCGCTGCCCGGTGCGTTTGCACTGACCATCAGCGACCGTGCCCTGCTGGACGGCGGCATTGCGCTATGCCACGCGGAACTGGCGCTGCGCGGGGCACATCGGTGGGTGTACAGCGCGGCGCACGAGGGAATCACGGCGGTGGCGCAGGGGAAGTTTGTCCCCTGATGGAATCCCTCGGTGTGCGTGTTCTGGCTTGATTTTTTTATTGAAATTGATTGCTTTCACGCAGGGGAAATCGCGTCTGCGGACGCGACCAAAGGGCAGTGGAAACAGACGAAGTCTGTGAGCGCCCTTTGGAAACCTTCGGATGCACCCTCTCATGTTTCTGGGCTTGTATTGCGGCTTGGGGATGCGAAGCAGTCCAGAGGGCGATCGCAAAGCCCTCTGGTCGCGCCCGCAGGCGCGAAATCCCTGCATAAACACGCGGAAGCAGTATGGAGAAGTCACCAACCCAATCGCGCGAAAGGGTCAAGGGAGGAACTCACTTGCGGAGTCCAGAGGCAGAGCCTCTGGGGAGGTTGTAATTATGGAGAATTGGTTGTTGAATCTGATTTGGGTGTACCTGCTGGCGGTCAATACCCTCGCGTTTTCGCTCATGGGGATTGATAAGCGGCGCGCCAAACGCGGGGCGTGGCGGATTGCGGAAAGGACGCTGTTTCTGCCGGTGGTGCTGTTCGGCAGCCTCGGAGGAACACTGGGGATGTTCTGCTTCCATCATAAAACGAGGCATTGGTATTTTCGCTATGGCTTCCCGATTCTGCTGGTGGTGCAGTTGCTGCTGCTGGGAGCGGGAGCGTATTTGCTGTTGAGGTGAAACAATGACGGATCTTTTTTCCGGACAGGAGGCGCCGCTGGCGGATCGGATGCGCCCGCGGACGCTCGCGGAGTTTATCGGGCAGCGTCATCTGCTGGGGGAAGGGCGGCTGCTGCGCCGCGCGATTGAGGCGGATCGGCTGACTTCCTCCATCTTTTTCGGGCCGCCCGGCTGCGGCAAAACGACCCTCGCGTCGATTATCGCCAATAGCACCAAGTCCGCGTTTGTGCAGCTCAACGCGGTCACCAGCGGCGTGGCGGACGTGCGCAAGGTCATTGCCGACGCGCAGGAGCGCCGCGCCTACGGGCAGTCCACCTATCTGCTGCTGGATGAATGCCACCGCTGGTCAAAGGCGCAGAGCGACAGCAT
>ULTJ01073581.1_pt1 | contig 18822 bp, 10 predicted proteins | sample 1957491 | NCBI WGS metagenome assembly ULTJ01 (sample SAMEA4835731, study PRJEB28245) | human gut metagenome | biome: gut microbiome; material: fecal sample | place: Denmark | collected 2008 | reverse complement strand
GGTTCAGAGGGTGCCAATGGTGTAGTATTAATCACGACCAAACGAGGGAAAGCTCAAAAGACCGTTGTCTCTTTCAATGCGCAGTATAGTATTCTTACTCCCCAACGTATGCCTGAGTTGATGAACTCTTGGGACTACCTGTCCATGTGGAATGAAGCGAACTGGAACGAAGCCGGAAACCCGGACAAGGAAAGTTACATGCTGAATGATGCTCCTTACAGTGCCTCAGAACTGGAAAAATATCGTAGTGGAGAAGACCTGGACTTTTATCCGAACTCCATCTGGACGGATTTGCTGTCAAGTCACACACACAACCAAAGGTATACAATTAATTTCCGAGGTGGTTCTGAAAAAACGAAATTCTTTGTTTCGGGAGCTTTTTATGATGAAAAGGGTATTTTCAAATCTAACCCGCTGGACGATTATGATGCCAATATTGGCGTAAAGCGCTATAACCTGCGCTCCAATGTAGATATGGACATTACTTCCACCACCAAATTGTCCGTTGACATGAGTGGACAGTATAAAACGAAGAATAGTCCCAAAACTTCTTCTGAAGATATCTTTATGAATATGATCCTGTTTCCTACCTATCTGATACCCATGAGATATTCAGACGGCACGGCTTCGGCTGTTGAAGGTGAAGGTGGCGGACGTTTCAATCCTTATAACTTATTGAATCATACGGGTTACTCCAAACAGTGGTCGGCGGCTTTGCAAACCAAACTTACCTTGAAGCAACAACTTGACTTCATAACCAAAGGTTTATCCGCACAAGGTAGCATCAGCTTTGACGCAAACTTCAGTTCTTCCATGCAACGCAGCAAAGAAGCGGAAAAGTTTTATGCTACCGGCAGAGACGAAAACGGTAATCTTATCAAAAAGAATATCGCTACGGGAAGCCCGCTAGGTGAAGCAACTGTAGGCTCAAATAGCGGTACAAAGAAAATCTATGTTGAAGCACAGATTAACTATGCACGCACTTTTGCCAAAAGACATGCGGTGACAGGTACTTTCGTTTATAACCAGAAAGAAACACAATATCAAGGTTCACGCACATCGACAGGTAGCCAGAATGTAGGAGGAATTAAACTACTCCCCTACCGGAAACAAAACATTGTGATGCGCGGCACTTATACCTATGATAGCCGCTACGTATTGGAAGCCAGCTTTGGCGCCACAGGTAGTGAAAACTTTGCACCGGGTAACCGTTGGGGTATCTTTCCGGCAGTAAGTACGGCATGGAATGTACATGCTGAGAAATTCATGCAGAAAGATAATATACTGGATATCATTAACAAGCTTCGCATAAGAGCTTCCTATGGTTTGACAGGTAACGACAACACCGGCCAGGATCGTTTTGTATATAGAGAGTCTTTAACTGACAACGGCAGTATCAGTCTGGGAATGACAAACGCAGGCGGTTCACTCACCAATTCTTATGGTAAAGTATACGAAAATCTGTTTGCCGCCCCCCAATTGACCTGGGAAGTTGAAAAGAAGTTTAATGCAGGTATCGATTTAGGTTTATTCCGTGGTCGTGTAGACATTACGGCAGATTATTTCAACAATCGGCGTGAGAATATTCTGATTAAGCGTGTCACCGTACCTTCGGCGACCGGTTTCCGCAATAACCCGTGGCAGAATTTCGGTATCACCACCAACAAAGGTTTCGATGCCAGCATAGTAGTGAAGCACACTATAGGTGACTGGACTTTATCCGCCAGAGGTAACATGACCTATGCGGTAAATAAGATTGTTGAACAAGACGAAATCCCCCAACTTTACCCATGGTTGTCAAAAACAGGTACTTCCATCGGTACAAATCAGCTTTATATCGCTGAAGGCTTATTTACCAACCAGGATTTTATTATCACGAAAAAGAGTGATGGCAGTTATGACTATAAGTTAAAAGATGGCATCGCCACTTATGACGCCAACGTAAAACCGGGTGACATCAAGTATAAAGATTTAAACGGTGACGGTGAAATCACCGATGTTGATGCCACCTACTATAGCGGCATGCACCCTAATAATCCGCAGATTGTCTACGGTTTCGGTCTCAACGTTCAATGGAAAGGCATTTATGCCGGAGTTTTCTTCCAAGGAGCGGGCAAACGCGACCTTAACATGAAGTATAAAAACGAATACCTCATACCTTTCAATAAAGGAGTTAACCAAACATCGGCACGTACATTTGCATTCGACCATTGGAGTGCAGATAATCCGAATAACACGAATGTCATGTTCCCAAGACTCCACACCCTTAGCTATGCCAACAATGAGTTGAACAGTACCTATTGGTATCGTAGCGGAGATTATCTGCGTCTGAAGAATGTAGAACTCGGTTATCAATTCGACAAAAAGCTCATTCAGAAATGGAGAATGCAAAATCTGCGCGTTTACGTACAAGGTACCAATCTCGCCTTGTTGTTTGACGATGTCAAATTCTGGGATCCCGAAATCGGGAATAGTGGTTCACGATACCCACTCAGTGCTACATGGACAGTTGGACTCGACGTAACTTTTTAATTAACTCTTAAATGAAAACGATGAAAATGAATATCAAGAAATATATTTGCGCAGTAGCTATCGCTTCCATGACCGGGCTATTCTGCTCTTGCGATGATTATCTGGATGTATCCAAGGAACTCGCACAGAACTTGGATAAAGAGGAGGTATTCTCCAATGTAACCTACCTGAAAAAATGGTATGGGGAATTATACAGTAACTTACCCAACTATTCGGAAACCGGCTTAAACGTGGGTAACACCGCCGGTGGCTTCTTCAATTCATGGGCTATCCTCTCCGGAGAACTGGTTTGCCCGGTTCCTTCCGTGTTGAAACACAGCCAAAATCCATATACTCCCAAGAATACGGCTTTCAACCGATGGGCAACTTGCTACAAAGAGATACGCCAAGCGAACATATTTCTGAAAGAAGTTCCTGAGAGCCTTGGAGACCCGGGAGACGATGACAGCAAGTATCTTTCCCCCAATGACATTCGCCGGATGAAAGCGGATGCCATTTATCTGAAAGCTTACTATTATTTCCTGTTATTCGAATTGTACGGACCGGTACCTCTTATGTACGATGAAATTGCCGACCCGACAGTACTCAACAAGGATTATCCGCGTGCATCGGTGCTGGAAACTGTAGAACATATCGACGAACTTTTGTATGAAGTCATTGACGGTGAATATAAGGGCGTTCTGCCTGACACATACAAGCAGGAAGACGGCTATAACTACAGTGAAATGCTACGTCCTACCAAAGCTGCGGCTTTGGCGCTAAGAGCCCGTTTATGGGTGTACGCCGCTTCTCCATTGTTCAATGGCGGATATAAAGAAGCGTTGGAAATAAAGAACAAGGATGGAAAACGTTTATTTGAAGATAACGATCCAAGCCGGTGGATTACAGCAAAAGAACATCTAAAGACTCTTCTTGATTTTTGCGAGCAAAACGGTATGAAGTTACATGAGAGTAGCACACTGACAAACGGTGAACCAGACCCCAATTTATCAATTTATGAAATCTTCCAGGGGCTGAATGATGAAATCATCTGGGCAAACCCGAACAATGACTACAGCTCTACCACCTACCGAATGGAACCGCGTACCGCTCCTTACGGCCTGAATTATTACACTACGATTGGCGGTAACGTAGGTCCTTATCAGGAAATGGTAGATATGTTTTTCACTCAAAACGGTTTAACCATTGATGAAGAAAACCCTGCCATTTATAATGAAACCGGATTTACAGACATTGTGAATCCTTGCAGCGGCACCAAACATAAAGACAAGCAAATTTACAATATGTATGTGAATCGCGAGCCGCGATTCTATGCTGCCGTTACCTACGAAGGAAAGAGCTGGCACATTCAGCCGACAAGCTATCCTGACTTCGGAGCTTATTTCAGCAAAGCCTCCAAATCGTCCTACAAAGGAGAAGATACAAATGCCCGTAGCGGTTACCTGCTCTATAAGTTCAACCATCGTAAGATGATGTCCAATAGTAGTGGCTGCGTAAAAAGTTGGATTCGCCCGTGGGTGTATTTCCGTTTAGCCGATTTCTATCTTTACTATGCTGAAGTGCTGAATGAAATTGACCCAAAAGATAAAGATATCATCCTATATCTGGACAAAGTGCGTAATCGTGCAGGAATTCCGGGTTACCAGAAAATGAATGATGACGGAACCAAGACCGGAGTTATCGGTGACCAGGATGCACAACGTGAAGCTATCTATAGGGAACGTATCGTCGAATTGTTCGGCGAAGGAAACTATTACTTCGATACGCACCGTTGGATGAGGGCAGGATGGACAAAAGCCGAAGATGGAAAGACATGGATAAAGGATAATGAGGACAAGAACCTTATCCGCACAGGCATGGATATTACCAAAATAACGGTAGAAGAATTTACGGATTCCAAACACAAGGCAGCAAAAACATTTGTCGGCAAATATGGACCGGGGACATTCTACAACCGTACTGTAATAGACCGTTACCCATGGAAGAAAGCGATGTTGCTCTATCCTGTTCCTTATGCTGAAATGCAGAAGAGTGAGTTACTTGTCCAGAATCCGCTTTGGATTGATTAATCACAATTTTTCTAACCTTACAGTCTCTATTAAAATAAGTTTCTATTAATCTATCTATAAGTATAAAATATGAATAAGAACAATGTAATGAACGTAACCAAAGCTCTGCTGATGTTACTTATCATGAGTTTCTCCATTACAGGATGCGATGATGAAGACAAGGATATTATAGTACCCGACAACTGGGTCACACTCTCCGGCGAAGAATTACCAACCCTATCCTGGGAAGGTGGCGAAGTCCGGAAAGACTATATACTGGCTGATGGGCTGGATGCTTCAGTGGTTTATGTAGTCGGTGAGGTTACATGGGCTTCAGCACAAATCCAATATGACAAAGAGTTGGGACGCAATATAATATTAATCAAAGCCGAAAAATCGGAAAGTGTACAAGAAAGAGAAACAACTTTCACACTATGCTATGACGAGAAACATCAGGTGCAGTTCAGCATCAAGCAACAAGATGCACCGCCTACACTGGTAACAAACATATTAACACTGAATATGCCTGCTTCCATCCGTATGAACGAAACACTCAACCTGAACGAAGCTACTTCGGTATTGCCTGAAAACGCAAGTTACAAGACTTTGAAGTTTACCGTAGCCGAAGGAAGTGAAGACAAAATTCAAATCTCCGATGATGGAATTTTAAGCTGTATAGGCGGCGGTACTGCTACTATCGATATTACTACGACAGATGGCGGTGGAATAACGGCTCAGGCTTCAATCGAAATTATTAATGAAGTTATTTTCAATCCGATAAGTGAAAAGTGGACAGTAGACACTTCCGTCACCTATACGAAAGATGGTAAAAAGACAAATTATGTGCCTGACAATACAAGCGGAAAGCCGGAACATTTGTTTGACGATAATACAGCAACTTTCCTCTCACTTCCTAAAATAAATGCTGCGAATAAGAAGGTGGCAACCTGGAAGAACGATGAAATCTACTTTATCATTGATATGAAAACGCAACAAGAATTCAATTTCTTTGTCTTGAAACACAGAACCGGTGGTGGCAGTTCAGTACTATATTTACAGAAAGCCAAAATTTATGGTAGCAATGACAATGTCCAATTCACTCAAATCGGTAATGAAATCACTATAAAATCCGGAACAAATAATCTCACGGAAACAGGAAAATACCGATATGTAAAAGTACAATATACAGGTTACACTACCACTAGTGGAAATACCGTTCAAATTGGTGAATTCAATCTAGGACTCAATTATGCAAATAAGAAATAATGCTCTAATACATTAGTTTTGCGTTTTGTAAAGTAAAAGGCTGCATTAAAATTCTTATTTTAGCGCAGCCTTTTTATTAAAGAAGAAATGAGATATTAACTATACGAGATTAAACAGTAACTTAAAATGACAAAGCTTAAAACTTTACTTTTCATTTGTATTGGTCTGCTAAGCAGCATCACAGGTTTTGCCTCCACTCCCATCAAATTGGACGTAGACTGGGAACAGTTCATGAGCAAGCAGGATATGGTATGGGAAACCCTTCCCGAATATTGGTACGAATCTGCTTATATGGGGAATGGCATGCTAGGCCTGATGATTTATAAAGAACCGGGACAAAATTATATCCGGTTGGAAACAGGAAATTGCGCCGTACATGATCACCGAACAAACGATACGGGTCTATTTTCTACCGGACGATTATTAACCGGACATTTCGCCCTGCATCCCAAAGGTAAGATTCTTGATGGAAAGATGCGCTTAAACTTATGGAATGCAGAGACAACAGCTGATATAGTGACGACTTCCGGGAAAATCCATCTGAGCAGTATTGTTCACAGTGATAAAATGGTAATCATCACCAAAGTTACGACCGAGGGAGACGAAGCTGATTTTCAATGGGAATGGGTGCCGGCTCCATCTGAAAGCCCTAGATATTTATTTGCCAAAAGTAAAGGACCTTGGATTACAGTTCCTGAAGATTACTCACTTAATCCTGCGCCCGAAATAACCGGTACATCAACAGACGGCATGTCTTATCAAAAGTTGCAAGCCGGTGGTGAAACCGCAGTGGGCTGGAAAGAGACAATACAAAAAGGAGAACGGATATTGTGGGTAAACCTGACTCACTCTTATCCAGAAAGCAATGCCCGCACTATCTGTCAGAAGGAATTAAACGAAGCACTCCGTATTGGATATAAAAAACTGCTAAAGACACACCGCCAATGGTGGAATGCTTATTATCCGGCCAGTTTCATCACACTGCCCGAAGGAGTCAAAGAGAATTTCTACTGGATACAGATGTACAAACTGGCTTCGGCAACCCGGGCAGACAGAGCTTTGATAGATTGTACCGGCCCGTGGCTGACGGAAACGCCCTGGCCTAATGCTTGGTGGAACTTAAATGTACAGTTGACTTATTGGCCGTTGAATGCAGCTAACAGATTGGAATTGGCAAGTTCTTTGGAAAATGCTTTATACAACAATATGAATCAATTGCGCAGAAATATTCCGGAAGCATATCGTAATGACGCTTTAGGCTTAGGGCGTACCTCAAATTTTCAATGTGTTTCCGAGCAAGTAGGTATTCCGGGTGTTAGTCACGATCCTGAAATAGGTAATCTGACCTGGGCATGCCACAGCTTATGGCTGATATATCGTCATAAAATGGATGATACACTTTTACGTGAGAAATTATTCCCGCTACTTAAAGGTGCCGTCAACTACTATTTGCATTTTCTTCGTAAAGAGTCCGATGGAAAGCTACATTTGCCTAAAACTTATTCTCCGGAATATGGCAGTGCCGAAGATTGTAACTTTGACCTTGCATTGCTTCGATGGGGATGTCAAACACTGATACAAGCATCAGAACGCTTAAAAATAGATGACCCTCTGATAGCTGAATGGAAAAACGTTTTAAAAGATTTGACTCCATACCCCATGGATGAGAACGGGTTATTTATTGGGAAAGATACTCCTTACGCATTCTCACACCGTCATTACTCCCATTTATTAGCTGTTTATCCCTTGTATCTTATCAATAAAGATCAATCCGGAGATGTCGAACTGATAGAAAAATCACTCCAGTTCTGGCAAAGTAAACCAGGAGCACTTCAGGGATACTCGTTAACCGGAGCTTCCTCTATTTCTTCCGCTTTGGGTAGAGGGAATGACGCTTTAGCTTACTTGAATAAGTTGTTTGGACGTTTTCTGAGCGTAAATACCTTGTACAGAGAAGCAGGGCCTGTTATTGAAACGCCATTGTCTGCCGTACAATCAATACATGATATGATATTACAAAGTTGGGGTGAGAAAATCCGTATTTTTCCTGCCGTGCCGGATGCCTGGCAAGATGTTGCTTTTGATGGACTGCGTACAGAAGGGGCATTCAAGGTTACGGCAAGCAGAAAGGCAGGTAAAACGGAATTCATACAAGTCAAGAGCCTTGCAGGAGAACCTTGTATTATTGTTTCAGATATCATTCAACCGGTATTCAAAAGCAAACGTACCCTAAAAGTAGAATCTATTGGCCGGCAAACCTATCAGATAGATTTAAGAAAAGGTGAAGAAATGATTATTTACCCGGAAGGTGCTTCTACTGATTTTGTAATCCGTCCACTCAATAATACCTCCAACCAATGTTTCGGAAAGAAATCAAAGGAACAATAATAATGAAATCTTTGAAAGTTTAAACAAAAAATCTCCCAAGAGTTTGGAATGGCCTTACTCTTGGGAGATTCTTTATTATAAACTAACTATATCAATTAGCAGATTTTACCAATACCACACGGTTCAGGATAGGTTGTCCAAACTTGTCGACGCCACCACCGGCAGCAATTTTCAGGCGATCAGCAGAGATACCATAGTCCTTCACCAATACATTGACTACAGCCTGTGCGCGTTTCAAACTTAATTCCTGGTTGAATGCAGGAGTGCCTGTTGCAGAGTCAGCATAACCGTTTACAGTGTAAGTTGCATTCGGGAATTCCTGCATCTGTTTTGCCAGATAAGAAATGTTCATCAACTCACGCGGAGATACTTCGGCAGAACCGATATTGAAGAATACGGTACGCGGTGCGATATCCGGGTCAGCAACAACAACTTCTGTCTCCGATACTTCTACCGGTCTGTTTTGAGCGGTCATCAATGCAGATTCTAACTGTTGGTTTGCAGCAGCCATATCAGCAATTTGCTGTTGCATTGCAGCCAGCTCGACAGCAGAAATCAATTGCGGCATCGGACGGGCAAAGCCACGCTTCGGGAAGTGATAAGTCAAACCGAGAGTTGCACTGAATACACCGTCATAACCACGCTTACCGGCAACTGTACCGTCAAACTTATCTTCTGCACCCATCGCACTCAATTCGAGATTAATATCTATCGCATTCGAAATACGGAAGCGATTGATAATACCGGCGTTTACAGCCAGGGCTTCGCGATGGGGTTTTGTGTAGTTATGAGTGATACCGGCACCCAGGTAAGGGATAATTTCATATACACGATACTGATTGTATCCACCGAAAAGCGCGCTTAAATTGAACATTACATCACCATGGAAGTTCATGTAATCAAAACGCTGTTTGTAGGAACCATTACTACGTTGAGTTCCTCTTACGTAGTCGGCTGAAGGATCCATTGTGAAACCTTTTGCCTGAAGACCGCTATATTGTAAACGCAGTCCCAAACCGGGAGTAAACCATTTACCGACAGAAATATTCATCGTCGGGCTGATACGCTTACCAAAGCTACCCAACTGCTGGTCGTTATCTCCATACATAACCGAGGCACCGCCACCGATAGAGAAAAACCAATTACTCCAGAAAGGATTGGTGATTACCTGATATTTATCCTGTAACTGGATAACGTCAATTTGTTCTACAACAACAGGCTTTTGTTGCGCCATTGCAACAGAAGACACGCCGGCTATAGCCAGCAACATTAGAATCTTTTTCATATACCTCAAATAGTTAAGTGGTTAATTAAATTCTTTATCATTCAAACTGATTAATTAACACCATCGAAACTAAAAGGTTTTAGAAAAAGAGTTTTTTTTTGCGATTTCTCTTATTTTGAGAATAGTTTTTCGATGTCTTCTTCCTTAATCGTGGCGAGAACCGTGCGCCCGTCGGGCGTATAGTTAGGAGTGGCACATGCAAAAAGACTATCCACCAAATTAGACATTTCATCATTACTCAGCACCTGTCCGTAGACAATAGCCGCCGCACGCGCCAAAGTCAATGCAAGAATTGTTTGCACTTCTTCTTTCACATCATTGCCTTTTTCCATAGCGGTATGCACCATACTACGAACAAGTTCCACAGGATTCAGGCCTTCAATTCCCGAAGGTATGCCGTTGATGGCATAACTACCTCCACCCAAGGGGCTAAGATCAAAACCTACCGCCGCCAAATCCTCGGAGAGACTTTCGAGTACAGCCGCTTCTGAAGCAGGCAATTGGACTATTTCAGGGAACAATACACCTTGGGATACTCCTTGCTTCTGACGTATCTGGTTCATATAACGATCGAACAATACCCGAATATGCGCACGATGCTGGTCTATCAACATCAAACCTGATTTAACAGATGTAAGGATAAAACGACCTTTGAATTGTAAATGTTGTGCTCCTTTTTCCACAGCAGATACTTCGCCGGTATAAAGCGAAGAGGTGGGTTGAGGGACTGTTGCCACAGAGTCTTCTACCGGAATCGAAGCGTCTTCCTTAAATTCAAACGGCTCTTCAACAGGTTCGTTCATTTTACTGGCTTTCTCCAAACCGGAATACAATCCTTCCCATTCCACACTCTGACGGGAATAATTTCCACTTCCACCGTATGATGAAGCGGAAGAGGTTTTAAAGGGGTTAAAATCTGTATTATAGTGTACTTTTGGAGGTTCTATCGGACGGCTCTGCTCAAATGCAGGAATATCCGGCATACCTTCCGTATCGAAATCAATAGAAGGTACAGCATTGAACTTTCCTAAGGATTCCTTAACCGCAGCAGAGACTATCTGCCAAATGGCTTGCTCATTCTCAAACTTAATTTCGGTCTTTGTCGGGTGGATATTCACGTCGATATTTGCAGGGTCTACATCAAAATAGATGAAATAGGAAATCTGCTCACCGGCAGGTATCAACTGCTCGTAGGCATCCATCACCGCCTTATGAAAATAAGGATGACGCATATAACGGCCATTGACAAAGAAATATTGATGGGCTCCCTTCTTACGGGCAGTTTCCGGTTTTGCAACAAATCCGGAAACTTTGACCATCGTCGTATTAACCTCTACAGACAATAGTTGCTGGTTCAGCTTCTTGCCGAATATGGCGAGGATACGCTGCCGCAAAGGCATAATGGGGAGATTAAACAACTCCGTATCATTGCTATACAAATAAAAAGCGACATCAGGATGTACCAAAGCGATACGTTCAAATTCCGTGAGGATATTACTCAATTCCGTAGAATTGGCTTTCAGAAATTTTCGACGCGCCGGAATATTAAAGAACAGGTTTTTGATAGAGAAATTACTGCCTTTCGGACAAGAGACTGCTTCCTGGCTCTCTACTTTTGAACCGGCAATAACCAATCGTGTGCCCAGTTCTTCACCGGCCGTGCGGGTTTTCAGCTCTACTTCCGCCACGGCAGCTATAGATGCCAGCGCTTCTCCGCGAAACCCCATCGTACGCAAGGCAAACAAATCAGAAGCTTCACGAATCTTGGAAGTGGCATGGCGCTCAAAAGAGAGACGGGCATCGGTTTCAGACATTCCTTTACCGTCATCTATCACCTGGATGCAGGTCTTTCCCGCATCAGTTATCAATACATGTATTTCTTGTGCTTCGGCATCAATTGCATTTTCCACCAATTCTTTAATAACAGATGCCGGACGCTGAATAACCTCTCCGGCAGCAATTTGATTGGCAACCGAATCGGGCAGCAAATGAATGATATCGCTCATAATAACTATAAAATATAAAGTATAAGATATGGGGACTTAGAGAAGTCCGCTTGCGATGGCGTACCAAAGATATCCTAATAAGGCTATGATAACCAAGACAATGCCTAAATGCACAGGCTTACGTCCGCTTTCCTTGCGACGTTTCAGATGGGTGGTACCTTCAACGAACTTTCCCCGGATATCTTCCGGTGAAAACTCTTTCTCCGGCAGCATGCCCAAATCACGCTTAGCGTCTTCTTCCATCTTTGCCAACTTCTCTTTCCGTTCATCCACATAGATATATGAATGATTGAAACCACGGGGCTTCCGCATTGTAAACATTCCCATAGCACTATTTTTTAGTTCGTTTAATATGCATATCTCTTGGCGAAGTTACAGGTTTCCTGTCACTTTTCCTCAAAGTTTCGCCTGCTTTTTTACCTCGCCACTCAAAGATATCATCTTTATTGAGCGGACGAATATAGTCAAACCACACAAAAGAAGGCAGTTTCATTTTATCTGCCGGGATCTGATCCATAGGATATAAAACGCCGTTAGACTTACCTATGAGGGCAGCTTCCTCCATTTTACGATCTTTGAGATAAATGCGTAAGAAACTACCTTCAGCATAGTTCATGCCAATCATTGTAGAATCTTTTTCTTCCGGATAGAATATGATAAGGACATTACCATTTACATCAACGCGCCGCATCTCGCCCGCTATAAAATAGGCTTTCATTTCTTTACCGGACACCTGATTATAGTGTATGGAATCTTTTTGCTCTACTGCCAAAGCCTGATTTATAATATGCGCCCAGTCAATGGTACTGTCGTTCATATAAACTTTGATTTCCTCACCAAGCAATTGTTGCGCACCATGCCAGACAATCGGGTCGGTATACATGGTCATACAAGAATCTTTGGAGTTATATACCAAAGAATCACAAACAGCCTGCACATCCGTACGATAGGCACGAACCTTGTGATAGACACGCATCTCACGAAACATGGAATCCGTATTCAGATGATAAGTGACCAGCCTCAATGTATCTCCATGCATAAAAAGGCTGTCACCCTGAGAATAATCAATGGCAACAGCTCGCTGGGTAGCCAAAGCGTTACCGGTGAGTTCGTTATAAAAACAATAATTACCGGTGAGCATATTCCTGTTCACCGTATCGTTCATCTGCACGTTGTCAAAAGCTTCGCCATAGCCCAAGTTACGGTCATAAAAAAGACTATCCCCCGTAAGCTTCTTACCTTCGTTGGTCAATATGGAACGATCTAAAAGTTCGGCTTGCTCCGTTAGGGTGTTATATATTCCACGTTCCGAATAAATGTGATTCTTATCACTGACGATATCCGAAGGACCAAGGATAGTTGCAATTTTAGATGTCGTATTGTATTTCAACGTATCCGAAGTCAGAACAAACTTGGGATTTACCAATTTGACATTATGGTTGAATACCGACAACTTGGTTGCCGGACTATATTCACCCCATTCGGAAGTCAGGACATTCTCCTCGTCGGTGAGCGTGCCACCGTCAAAATAGTATCCCAGATTATAAAGACGGTCATAGTTCAAGCTGTCGGTAGTCAGTTCGGTGTTACGATTAATCATACGTACGTTCTCGCGCAACATGGCAAGTTGGGACATACCGTCATAATAAAGGTAATCACCATATATAAACAAGGTATCCCCCTGCTCCATACGCACATTACCAAATGCCTCGACAGAATTGATTTTCTCATAAATCAACGCACTGTCACAAAACATATACATGCTGTCATGCTTCAGCCTAACCGACCCGATGAGTACTTGCACATCCGGGCGAAGTTGCTTATCAGCCTGCGCTTCGTCGGCATAGAGCAAATCAACACGCGTTTTTTTCTTTTCAGGCTCTTTTTTCTTGTCCTGTGCGCTCATCAAGCAAACACAGAACAAGCATAAAACAGCAAATATCAGTCTTTTATCCATCCTGGATATTTGAATGTACAGTTTCTCCAATTTTCGTTGATGCGGACGTAGGTATGTTTCTGTTTCTCACGTATCCACTTATCCAGCATTTCATCACGACGTTTTTCCAATACGATATTCTTCAGATTCTGGTAATCCTCGGAAATGGTAGCCTTATGACCATTGGTACGACTCTTCAGTTTTACAATGACACATTCTTCCTTTCCGGTCTTTTGCGGAATCATAGTGAAGGCTTCGGAAATTTCACCCACTTTCATCTTATCCACCACTTTGGCTATCTCAGGCGGAAGTTCCTGCATCTCAAATCTGGAAGTATTGGTATTGGGATTAGGCAGCAAACCGTGGTTATTGCGGGTATCTTTATCTTGTGAAAGCACGGATGCAGCCTCTTCAAAAGTAAACTTCCCATTACGGATATCATCTGCAATGGAGTCCAGACGAGCCTTACCGGCTTCCAATGCTTCCTCCGGTATATGTGGTTTCAGCAAGATGTGACGAGTCTTGATACGATCTCCGCGCTTCTCTATCAACTGGATAATGTGGAAACCATATTCGGATTCAACAATCTTAGACACTTTATTAGGGTCTTGCAGGTTGAAAGCGACGTTTGCATAAGCCGGGTCGAGCATGCCGCGTCCTGAGAATTCAATTTCGCCACCGTGCATGGCAGAACCCCGGTCTTCCGAATAAAGACGTGCCAATGTGGAGAAACTGGTTTCTCCCTTGTTGATACGATCGGTATATTCACGCAGGCGTCTCTTCACATCTTCAATCTCTTCCAAAGGAACCTTCGGCTGCTGAGTGATAATCTGTACTTCAACCTGCGTAGGAATGTAAGGAATACTATCCTGTGGCAAATCTTTAAAGTAGCGGCGTACTTCAGCGGGAGTCACTTTGATTTCCCCCACAAGCTTCTGCTGCATCTTTTGCACCTTCAAACCTTCACGGGCATTCTCACGCAAGGTCTCGCGTATCTGGCTGGAAGTCTTGTTAAAGTATTCTTCCATCTTCTCGCGGGAACCGATGTTGGCGATATACATATTCGTCATGTAGTCCACACGCTGAATAACCTCGCTCTCGGAAACTTCGATACTATCGAGTGCAGCCTGGTGAAGATACAATTTCTGTACGGCTATTTCCTCGGGTATCACACAATAGGGATCACGGTCAAATTTACGTCCTTCATACAAAGCGCTCATACGGGCCTCTTCTACTTCAGACTTCAAGATAGCCTCATCACCTACTACCCAAACTACCTCGTCAATCACGTTGTCTTGTCCATAAACGGTAGTACCGGCTAACAGTGTCAAGGCAAATAAAACTACAAACTTAAAGTTCATACACTTTCTCATTCTTGGTGTCTTATACTAATAATATTTAATCTCATTTTTCTTCTCCGCCCGTTGATACAAATCGTTCTTCACCTGCTTCATAAATTCCACCTGCTTCATATTCAGCAGCATGTCCTTCACTTGTGCACGTGCAAACTCAAACGGTTCCTGCTCTCCCACCCGACGTAAATCACTTACGTTCAGAAAATAATAGAAAGCTGTATCTTTCAATTCTACATGGCGGTTCTTATTCAGATATTCTTCGGTATCGGCAGCTTTCAGCGGCATCAGGTCCAGCACATCAGCTATCGGTACCCATTTATCATAAAAATATTCATATTTCACGGCATTCTGCAAACTGTATTTCTCCAGATGCTCCACTGCTTCGCGATTTTCGGTTTTATACCAACGCCGTACATTGCCCAACTGGGGAGCGGTCAACGGAACTTTGATGAACAAACCTTTCATCAACGGACGTTCTACCTTGAAAAGTTCCTGATTCTTGGTATAATAATCAGTCAACTCCTGTTCGGATATTTCCTCGGAAAGGGTCTGATGTATCAATTCCTGCTGATAAGTATGCATTATCAAAGCTTTACGGTAGTTTTCCACCAGCTTGTCTATCTCACCGTTATTGGGGATATTACTCTGTGCTTTCTCATAGAGCAGGACATCTTCCACCCAGTTGCGGATATAATGTTCGGCAAACAACAGGCTATCGTCCTTTGTCAATCCTCCGGGAAGTACCGATTGTAAATCTTCACGATAAAGGAAATTACCGTCCAGCTCCACTAAAGGTGTCCGCCCTCCGTGATCATGCTGTTCCTTGCATGCTCCACAAAAAAGAAGAATTAAAAGCCCAAGACAGGTTGTTCGCATTATCTACTGATATTTACTATATTTTAAGGTACGAAGATAGTGCTTTAATCGGTTGCATCAGTGATTATTAACGGTTTTTAAAACCTCTTGTTTAATTTCAACCTTACTATTGGCACGTAACCGGTCCATCCATTGTTTCTCCAGATAGCTCTGATAATCGGTAATAAGAGCTTCACGCACCTCCCGATAATCTTCCGGCCCTTTTACCTTCTTACCCAGCACAGTGGTAAAAGGAAATGACATTACAGGGGTAGCATGTTTCTTTTTAAACACTAAATCGTCAACATAAACATTATCACCCGGAGCAAACACTCCTTGTTCCGATTGAATCTGCGACTGAGAACCGACATTAAAAGTCAACCGGATAGCATCTTTCCACTCATTTTCAGGCAAATGTTTCAAGAATTTACGGGCTTGCTTGGCGATACGCTTAGTAGCACAATGCAATACGATGCCTTTATAGCGAGGTTCTTTCCATTGATAATGCGAACGATGCTCATCAAAATATGCCCGCAAGCCGGACTCATCAGCCAAAGCACGCTGTTCTATCTCTTTTTCAGTAATCCTGTATACTAAAAGATTGTCCCGATGTTCCAATACCTGATAGCGTAAATCAGGATGTTTCTGCTCCAGACGTGAGTTTTCATAATCTAAAACAGATTTCATAATAAAGCCCTCCAATTGCTTGTGTATTCCTGCAGGATGAGCTATGGCAAAACGGGAAAATTCCTTACCTGTATATTTTTTCCCATCAAGCGTAAACAAGGTCCTGTCAGTATGTCCCCGGGCTATCAATTCATCCATGCCGGAATTATCAGGAGTATAACGATATTCCTTTTTCAGTTTCTCCACAAAAGACTTCGTACCTTTATCCATCCTGTAGCGACGTGTCTGTGTCCGGATAATTTCATCTTTGACTGTTTCAAACTCAGGCATTTCTTTTCGTTCAAGTACCTTTACGATATGAATTCCCCGAGGAGTATAAAACGGGCGTGATATCTCACCGGCTTTCAAATTGAATACGGTATCTTCAAACTCCACCGGCATCTTCAACCAACTCACCCAAAATGCCTGTTTCTCGTCAGAGAACTTGTCCACGCATGTTTTAAAAGCAATATCCGTATTATTCTTTTGCAGAAATTCATAAATGGAATCCATCTGTACCTCAGTTTCACGAAGAGAAAGGGCGGTTGCATTTTGAGGAAGATACTTAAAAATATGACTTACACGCACCTGACCGGTACGGTAATCATTCTTCATTTTATCATACAACTGACGGGCTTCTTTCTCCACAACCTCTTCATCCGTGAGATACGACTTAACCAATCGTTGACGATATTCTTCAAGTTCTTTCCTAAACAACGCTACCGTATCCAACCCCGCATCCTCAGCAGCCCGGACTTTCAACTTGAAGTTCACAAACAAATCGACATATTCATCCGGCGTTTTCTTTTCCAAACCGGAGCCTGCCTTATCCTTATTATAAAAAAACTCAAACTCCGAACGTAGCACATCTTTCCCATTGATACGCATCAGTACAGGATTTTGCTGCGCAGTTATAGTAACCGCCAGCAACAAAAGAATTATTGTCAAATTTGCTCTTATCATAATTTCTTTTTATCAGTAAACAAAAGAATGCCCGAAAAGCATAATACACTCCCCGGGCATTTATCTCATGTTTGTAAAATAGACTTATTCAGGACGACTGTAGTTCGGAGCTTCACTCGTGATAGCTACATCGTGCGGATGACTTTCCAATACACCGGCATTGGTGATTCGCGTAAACTTGGCATCATGCAACTGCTCGATATTGGCAGCACCACAATAGCCCATACCTGCACGCAAACCACCTACCAACTGATAAATAACTTCATACAAAGTACCTTTATAAGGTACACGTGCAGCGATACCTTCCGGAACCAACTTCTTCACATCGTTTGTACCACTCTGGAAGTAACGGTCTTTTGAACCATTCTCCATAGCTTCCAAAGAGCCCATACCACGATAAGATTTGAACTTACGGCCATTGAAGATAATAGTATCACCCGGGGATTCTTCCGTTCCGGCAACCAGCGAACCAATCATTACACTGTAACCACCGGCAGCCAAGGCCTTCACTACATCACCGGAATAACGCAAGCCACCGTCAGCAATCAAAGGTACACCTGTGCCTTTCAATGCTTTGGCTACATCATAAACAGCAGACAACTGGGGTACACCAACACCTGCAACCACACGGGTCGTACAGATGGAACCCGGACCGATACCAACTTTCACACCATCAGCACCGGCTTCTACCAATGCTTTGGCAGCTTCTCCGGTAGCAATATTACCTACTACAATATCAATGCCCGGGAAACGCTTCTTAGCTTCCTTCAGTTTTTCAATTACATAGACGGAATGTCCGTGAGCCGTATCGATTACAATCGCATCGGCACCCGCATCAACCAAAGCCTGCATACGGTCAAGTGTATCAGCCGTTACGCCTACACCGGCAGCAACACGAAGACGGCCTTTACTATCTTTGCAGGCCATAGGTTTATCTTTTGCCTTAGTAATGTCTTTATAGGTAATCAATCCTACCAATTTATTATCCTTATCTACAACCGGCAATTTCTCAATCCGATGCTCTTGCAGAATTTGAGAAACAGCTTCCATATCAGTAGTAGGATTGGTAGTGATTATATTTTCCTTAGTCATTACCTCATCGATATGCTTATTCATATCTTTCTCAAAACGCAGGTCACGATTGGTAACAATACCTACCAAATACCGCTCATCATCCACTACTGGAATACCTCCGATTTTGTATTCAGCCATCAAAGCCAAAGCATCTGCTACCGTGGAACCTCTCTTGATGGTCACCGGGTCGTAAATCATACCATTTTCGGCACGTTTCACGATGGCAACCTGGCGGGCTTGTTCCTCAATAGACATATTCTTATGGATAACGCCGATACCGCCTTCACGAGCAATGGCAATAGCCATCTTCGCCTCGGTAACCGTATCCATGGCGGCTGTTACAAACGGAACTTTCAACTCAATGTTTCGTGAAAACTTTGTCGTGAGTTCGACAGTTTTGGGAAGTACTTCAGAATAAGCGGGGATTAACAAAACGTCATCGTAAGTC